>Ga0335396_10000057_pt1 | contig 114492 bp, 108 predicted proteins | sample FRY02_FD_205743 | JGI IMG/M metagenome (GOLD analysis project Ga0335396, IMG submission 205743) | Freshwater microbial communities from Lake Fryxell liftoff mats and glacier meltwater in Antarctica - FRY-02 (spades assembly) (version 2) | ecosystem: Environmental > Aquatic > Freshwater > Ice...
CCGGCCAAGTTGACGAGACACCCAAGGAAGTAGCGCCTCATCAGATTGCATGTTGATCTTGGCTCCGAAACCACCTCCCACCGCGGGAGCAATGACATGGACCTGATCAGGCTCAAGATCATAGAGGCCTGCAATTTTTCCCTTCACCCCATGGGGCGCTTGGGTGGAGGCAAAGAGTACAAGTCGACCGTCATGCCAAGTAGTGGCGATTGAGCGAGGCTCCATCGGGCACACCGCGAGTCGCTGATTGACGAGTTCCCGGGTGACCACAACCTCGCATCCATCGAAGAGATCCTCGGAATATCCGAAGGGGACTTCAAGGGCAGTGTTCGTTCCGTGGTCGGGATGCACGAGGACTTGATCGGTTGCAGCAAAAACTGGACCGACTACCACATCGAGGGGGTCGTAATCGACAATCACAAGTTCTGAAGCATCTTCAGCGGCCTCTGGGGATTCAGCAAGGATCACGACCACCGCTTCACCAACAAAGCGCACGACATCGGAGGCCAGCCATCCACGAGCCAAACCATCGGGAATCATTCCGGGAATGGCTACGCCGAACGGACCGAGATCCCCGGCCGCATCAATATCGGCAGCGGTAAAGATCGCTACGACGCCAGGACTTTCCAATGCTTCGGAAACATCAAGTTCAGTAATTCGAGCGTGGGCAATCGTTGACCGAACAAAAAAGGCATACACCGCGCCGTCGAGCAACGGATCGCGTAAATCGGCGGCGTAAATGCCAGCTCCTGTGAGGAAAGCCGGATCTTCCCGACGCTGCACTCGGGTTCCCATAACGCTCATAAATGCATTCCCCCTTGAGGTGCCGTTCGGCAAGGGAATGCTAGTTGACGATGAGCGAGCTACTCCTCAGCGACTGATGCGTGCCCCGAGACCGGTGAAGGGCCACGCCTCCGGCACCCGAACTGGGTCTTGGGCCGATGGGAGCACGTGGTACACCTCTTCGCCAGCCTTGGCATACCCGTAGTGCTCGCGGGCCAACCGCTCGATTTCCGAATCGGATTGAAGGGCGGCGACTTGGGCTTCGGCCGCCGCATTTGCCGCTTCAAGTTCGGACAGTTTCTGCTCGGCAATGGCAGAGGTTTGGCGCTGATTGAAAAACGTGCGAGAAGGTAAGCCAATGACTAGTGCGCCCACGGTGAGCGCCGTAAGAACCACTGGAGCGACATAACGCATGAGACCACGGTTGACGCCCCATTTGGGAGTGGCATCGACGCGAGCGTGACGCGGACCTGCCGTCGCCGAAGAGGACGCTTTACGCGTCGTCTTCGAAGCAGCGTTTGCTGCTTGACGGGTCCGGTCACGACTCATTGTTAGAGAGCCAACTGCTTGAGGGCGGCGGAACCCCAATAGGCGGCGGCTTCGCCGAGATCATCTTCGATTCGAAGCAGCTGGTTGTACTTCGCAACGCGATCACTCCGAGCCGGGGCACCGGTCTTGATCTGTCCACAGTTCGTGGCAACAGCGAGGTCGGCGATGGTGGTGTCTTCGGTTTCACCTGAACGGTGCGACATCACCGCGGTGTAGCCATATCGAGTTGCCAGCGCAACGGATTCAAGAGTCTCTGTAAGCGAACCAATTTGATTGACCTTGACGAGAATAGAGTTGGCGATTCCAGCCTCGATGCCGCGTGCGAGTCGCTCAACATTGGTGACGAAGAGATCGTCGCCCACAAGTTGCACGCGATTTCCGATGGAATTGGTGAGTTGCGCCCAACCCTCCCAGTCTTCTTCCGCCATTCCGTCCTCTATCGACACAATCGGGTACTTGTCGACGAGGTTTTCGAAGTAGCCCACCATTTCGGCAGGAGAGAGAGTGCGACCTTCACCGGCGAGCACATAGTTGCCGTCTTTGTAGAACTCAGTGGAAGCGGCATCGAGGGCGATAGCGATGTCTTCACCAGGAGTGAAGCCCGCTTTTTCGATGGCTTCGAGAAGCAAAATAACGGCGTCTTCGTTGGAAGCGAGACTCGGAGCAAACCCACCCTCGTCGCCAATTGCGGTGGAAAGGTGGCGGTCGTGGAGAACCGTTTTAAGCGTGTGATAAGTCTCCGCACCCCAACGAAGCGCTTCGGAAAATGACGCAGCTCCAATCGGCATGATCATGAACTCTTGAATATCGACGTTGTTGTCAGCGTGTTCGCCGCCGTTCAGTACATTCAGCATGGGGACGGGGAGCACATGTGCATTCACGCCGCCCACATAGCGGTAGAGCGGCAGACAAAGTTCGTCCGCCGCCGCTCGCGCTACCGCCAACGACACCCCAAGAACTGCGTTTGCGCCAAGTCGACCTTTGTTATCGGTACCGTCGAGTTCAATGAGGACTCGGTCGATATCGCGCTGATCAAGCGCATCGAATCCAACCAGTGCGTCGTAAATTTCATCGTCGACATGAGCGATTGCATCAAGAACGCCCTTACCGAGATAGCGCGCTTCTCCGTCACGAAGTTCGACTGCTTCGAATGCTCCGGTAGAAGCGCCCGATGGCACCATGGCCCGGCCGGTGGCACCCGATTCAAGGATGACTTCCACCTCTACCGTGGGATTACCGCGACTGTCTAATACCTCTCGGCCGGCGATGTGCTCGATGGTGCTCATGAAACGAGTGCTCCTCGTCGATGGGGGGCGTAGAGAGATGTTTCCACGCCCACGCGCGGGGGGTGCGGACGGTCAAGAATCGACCGGGCCACCTAGTTCAGCACTTCGCGCTCGATTGCGGTAGTCGACAGCGGCAGCTCGCAATGCGGTCTCCGGATCTACGCCTGCTCGACGGGCCTCATCGACGATCGCTAACAGCAACCTCCCGACGGTGAGATCATCGGCCGAATCCGCAAATGGCCCCATAGCGGCCACCACAGTCGGAACCTGTGGCAGTTCCAGCTCCGGGGTTCCGGCGCCCTCAAGGCTGGCGGCCTTCTTTTGAATCTTCAGCGCATAGAGCAATGCGGGGATGGCATCGGGAACGCCGTCGAACACGCTTTCGCGCCCCTTTTCGGCTTTCTTAATTTGCTCCCAATTCCGAACAACGTCCTCGGCGCTCGCGACTTCAACCTCACCAAAGACGTGGGGATGGCGGGATCGAAGTTTGTCGTGAACATTGGTCGCAACGTCAGCAATAGTGAACTGCCCTGCTTCACTCGCGAGCCGGGCATGAAAGAGAACTTGGAACAGAAGATCCCCAAGTTCCTCTTCAAGATGCTCGTACCCCTCGCCAGCCTCGACATCAAGTTGATCGATGGCTTCGAGTACTTCATAGGACTCTTCAATCAAGTGACGACGAAGCGACTCATGAGTTTGTTCTGCGTCCCACGGACACTCCAATCGCAAAATCGCGACTAACTCGACAAACCGAACGAGTTCGCGCGCTACTGGGGCGGCCAGTTGGGGTATCCACACCGAGGTGAGGTGATCGGCTTCAACCCGATCAAGTTCAAGCCACGGGATTTCGAACACCAACTCGTCGGGAAGCCCGAGACGTTGCAACACCGTGATCGTGGCATCGGCCCGCATGCACGGATCGATGCCTGCGTCGAGGGCCAACTTCATATCGGAAAGCACATCAGCCGAATCGCATTGCGCCACCAGAAGAGGCCCCCGTTCTCCCGCCGCGTCACTAGCGAATCGATGTCCATCGACAATCCGTGCACCCACCGCCACGGGGTCAACGCCAAGACGGGCCCATGTCAGATCAAGAAACGAAAGCGCCGGCTGCATAATGACCTCGACCCGCTCGTCAGCCAGAAGCAACTCGACTGTGCGTTCGGCCACAATTGGCGAACCGGGCACGGCATAAAGGATCTCGCCGAACTCCTGAGCAGCAACCAAAAGTCGTTCAACGATCTCCGGGTAAACCGCGTCGATTGTGTCGCAAGATTCGTAGATCTCGTCGAAACTGACAGCTTCGGTAACCGCACTCGCAGCGGGATGGCGAAGTGTTCGCAGATAACGACGCGGAATACGTTCGATTGAATCGATCGCTCCAACCGTGAGAAGGTCGATATCTCCGGGGCCAAGGCCGATGACGGTGATCCGCGGACGGTCAGCCATCAAAGGCTATCGACTAGGCGTTGCGATGGGCCCAGTAAGGGAATCACGTAACGGAGCGACTGAAGTACTCGGCGAAGCAGAAGTGGCCGGTACGGTGATCTGCCAGGTTTGGGTATCGAGTTGTCCGTAACGACCATCGACAGAAATCGAAAGCTCGCTGGCAAATCGCGTGAGTTCAACGGCGATCAATTGTTGTGCACTGTCGAGGACAGCTTGTTTCAGCGAGTCTTTCAACTGATCGAAGGTAAGGACACCGCGAGCGGAAACCAAAACGAGGTGGTAACCAAAATCCGTCTTGACCGGTTGACCAACGACGCCAACTGGTTGTGCCCAAGCTGCATCATCAAACTCAGTGACAAACGCACCCTTTGGAGTACACCCGAGTTCGCCACCATTTCTCGCTGAGCCTGTGTCGTCTGACTTTGCACTTGCGATTTCAGAAAAATTTGAAGCCGTGACCTCTGCTTGGATGTTCTTTATCGAGGTCAGGGCGGCGGCATACTGCGCATCGGTGGGAGCACTTGAAGAACTATTTCCACCAGCGAGCACAAGGATGTGCCGTGAACACACCATCTCTTCCATGTACTGGTCTTTGGCGGAGTCGTAGAGACGGCGCAGGGCATCCTCGGATTGCGCCTCTGCAACCATTGCTTCTCCTAAGAGATTTTGCGCCGCAATACCTTCGATGAGTGTTTGTTGGTAGGCCAGTGGTAAGTCACCAAATGACGAGGTACCTCCATTGGTGAAGTTCTGCTCTAAGACTGTTTTCGCATTCGCTCGATCGGCATCGGTCACAACGATTCCGCGCTTCTCCGCGGCTGCTCGAGCAACCTGAAGATTCATCTGATCATTCAAAAATGCCGAGGTGTAACTTGTTGCCCACGATGAAGAATCGGCCGAGCGCAATGAAGTTGCACCGCCAGACCCCTCGTAGACCTTGGCGAAGGACTTGAGCTGACTTTGGAAGTCGGACTCGGAGAGTGACCAGTTGCCCACATTGAGTACCTGGGGGTTCACCGCCGAACAGGCGGTGCCGATGAGGGACAGGACAAGGGCCAGCGCAATGGCAGCCATGAAGGTAATTCGCTTCGTGCTCACAAGGCTGCTCACACTACCGAAACCAGCCACCGGTCTACAGCCAGCATCGATTTACTCGTCCTCGGGCGGGACAAGATCGTTGAGGGCGCTAACAAGATCATCGACCAGCGTGGCCGCCGACGGCAGTGGGAGTTGGAGTTGTCCGAGTTCGGCTTTGTAGACCGACCCCTTGTGAAGCCGATCAAGGCGGATCGTTGCCGAGGTTCGCAAAGTAATTGGCGAGATGCGGGCCAACAACTTCGGACCGCCAAAACCGCTCCCCTTGACCACCGATATCTCCGTGATTCCGATACGGACACATTCCGCTCGAAGGCGGGCAACATGGAGAAGCATTTCAGAGGGTTCGGGCACAGGGCCGTATCGGTCCACCCATTCGGCCCGAATGTCCTCGACTTCAGCTTCGCTGGTCACCGTCGCCAACCGTCGATACGCGTCGAGGCGAAGGTCCTCGCGTTCGACATAGGTAACCGGAAGGTTCGCGTTGACAGGAAGTTCCAGTTTGATCTCGGAAACTTCGGGAAGCGGCTCGCCCTTTAGCTCGGCGACTGCTTCGGTGACCATCTCGCAATAAAGATCGTAACCAACCGACGCGATGTGACCGCTTTGACCGGAACCTAAAAGGTTGCCAGCACCGCGAATTTCAAGGTCGCGCATGGCAATCCGAAAACCCGAACCCAACTCAGTTGCTTCACCAATTGTTTTGAGCCGCTCGAATGCAGTTTCGGTGAGCGCCCGATCCGGAGGGAAGAACAAATAGGCATAGGCGCGACTTCCTGAGCGGCCCACCCGACCGCGCAACTGATGCAACTGACCAAGACCGAGAAGGTCGGCTCGATCAACCACAAGAGTGTTGACCGTTGGCATGTCAATACCCGATTCGATGATGGTTGTACACACGAGCACATCGAACTCGCCTTCCGAAAAATCGATGACCACTTTTTCAAGGGTTCCTTCATCCATTTGTCCGTGGCCAATTGCGATTCGAGCTTCAGGAACCAGTTCCGCCAAATGCGCAGCGACTCGCTCAATATCTTGAACGCGATTGTGAACGAAAAAGACTTGCCCTTCGCGAAGCAGTTCGCGTCGAATGGCCTCACCAACCGCGCGATCGTCATATTCACCGACATAGGTGAGGATCGGCTGGCGTTCGCTTGGAGGAGTGTTGAGAAGGGTGAGGTCACGAATACCGGTGAGACTTAGTTCCAGCGTTCGCGGAATTGGTGTGGCCGACAAAGTCAAAATATCAACACCCACGCGAAGGCTCTTGATCGATTCTTTATGAGTAACACCAAATCTCTGCTCTTCGTCCACGACCAGAAGTCCAAGATCTTTAAATTCGAGATCGGGACCGAGGAGCCGGTGAGTTCCAATCACCACATCAACTTCGCCGGTTTTCAGATCGGCAATAACTTTCTTGGCCTGAGCATTCGTGAGGAAACGACTGAGCACTTCCACTCGAACTGGAAAGCCAGAATAACGATCACTAAATGTCTGAAAGTGTTGTTGGGCAAGAAGCGTGGTGGGAACAAGTACCGCTGCTTGCTTACCGTCCTGCACTGCTTTGAAGACGGCGCGGATCGCAACTTCGGTCTTACCGAAACCAACATCGCCACACACGAGGCGATCCATGGGCGCTTGCGCCTCCATATCGGCTTTCACTTCGTCAATCGCAACACGTTGATCGGGGGTCGGTTCATAAGGGAATGACTCTTCAAGTTCTCGCTGCCAAGGCGTGTCGGTAGCAAAAGCATGCCCAGGCTCGTGAATACGCTTTTGATAGAGGACAACAAGCTCCTGAGCGATCGCCGTTACTGCTTCGCGAACTCGCGCCTTGCTCTTTTGCCAATCGCTGCCGCCAAGACGACTCAAAGTCGGCGAATCACTGCCAGTGTGCTGGCGCACCGCATCAATTTGATCGCTGGGAACATACAACTTGTCATCGCCGCGGTACTCAAGAAGTAGATAGTCGCGTTCAACGCCGCCGATGGCGCGCTTCACCATCCCGCTGTAACGACCAACGCCGTGCTGCACGTGAACCACATAGTCGCCAGGAGTTACATCGTCGAAATGTCCTTGGGCGGCCGCCTTACGAGGGCGAGCGCGTCGGTGGGCGCGTCGGCGGCCGGTGATATCGGATTCGGCAAGAACCGCAATTCGCAGATCGGTCATACGCACACCGCGTTCGAGCGGTGCAACAACAAGGTGACCACCGGGAGTAGATACGTCGGTTCGACCGCGCTCATCAAAGGAGAGGTGCACTCCTTGATCTCCGAGCAGTGTGAGTAGACGGTCCGCCGAACCGACTCCATCGGCCGCGACCACCACGGTGTAATTCTCCGCAAGCATTTGCTGAAGTTGGCCGATCAGGTTGGATCCATCACCGACAACCGGATCCCAACCAGAAGCAGTCACTACCGGCGTTTCGGGGCGATCCGCCACATCAAGCACGGTCCACATGGGTGCACCGGTACGCGCCAAGAGTCGATCAAATGGCAGGTGCAACTGTGGGAATGACTCTGATTGATCGGCTCCCCAGGTACGGGCCAGCGCGCCGGCGAGATCGTCCTCTTCAGCAATGATGTCGCCAGCCCGATCGCGCATGCGTCGCGGTTCAATCAGAATGATCTGCGCGTCGTCATCAAGCAGATCAAAGATCAGTTCGGCATCATCGCTGGATTCGTCGACAAGCCACGGCAACCAACTCTCCATGCCATCGAAAATCTGACCTTCAGCCAAGCGTTCCCATTGTTCGCGTCCCCAAGGTTGTGAACCAACCAGCGCCGCAGCCCGCTCGCGTACATCATCAGTCGGAAGAAGTTCACGACACGGAAAGATCGATATCTCTGATACAGAAAGTGTCGAACGTTGATCGGCGATTGTGAATTCGGTGAGGCGGTCAACTTCATCACCCCATAAATCGATACGGAATGGCACATCGGCCGTACTGGGATACACATCGACAATGGAGCCACGCACCGCAAACTCGCCACGGTGCTCAACTTGGACTTCGCGTCGGTAACCAAAACGGGCCAACTGATCAATGAGCGATTCCTGATCGGCATCATCGCCCACGCCGATCACAATGGGTTCAACCTCGCCGGCATGCGGGCCGAGGCGTTGCACGAGCGCTCGCACTGCCGCCACCACAACACGGGGCGCCCGTTCCGGGTCGCGAAGTCGCCAAAGAACCTTCGAGCGATGACCCATGGTGTCCACCGCGGGGCTCACCCGCTCGAATGGCAGCGTTTCCCATGCTGGGAACAGGTCCACCTCATCGGGACCAAGAAATGCTCCAAGGTCCCGTGCCAGGCGTTCCGCTTCGGCGGTTGTAGGCACGGCCACAATGATCGGTTGGCGATCCGTTCGGTTCGTAAGCCCCGCGATAGTGATGGCCCGTGCCGGCTCAGGAATGACGAGAGTGCCGCCACGGCGACCCATCACGGCGGTGAGCGCCGCCTCATCGGCAAGCAGGGGAAGAAGATCGGACAGCGACATGGAGCCTCAAACACGCGGAAGTTCCCGGAACACATTCGCGCCCGGGGGTGAACTCCTTATCCTACCGATCGGCCTACCGACCGACTTACCGGCCGGCCCCACCCCCCTTGCCATGGTCTAGTAGCCGATGCCCGCTTCGTCGAAAAGTCACCATCCAAAGGTTTCGTTCATTTGAAAGCCGTCGGGTGTGATTGCGTCGAAGGGGTGAAAGGGTGTCAACTGAGAGCACATATGACTGCCCCCACAGAGCGCCAAACTCCAGCGGCGAGTGTCCGCCCACTCCCGCCAACGGCAAACATCGATATCCCCGAGACGCGGTCGTTCCGATTCAAGAGTCGGTTACTTGGGCGGCCGCTGCATACCGATCAACTTGAACACGAACGCCTCGGGAAACCCACAGCATTGGCGGTGTTCTCCTCCGATGCCCTTTCGTCTACCGCCTATGCGACAGAGGAAATCCTGCACACACTTCTCGTGGTCGGTGGCATTGGGCTCCTCGCGTTCCAGAGGGTCATGCCCATCACTATCGCCGTGGTCATCATTCTCGTGATCGTGCTGTTCAGTTACCGGCAGACAATCAAGGCATACCCGTCGGCGGGCGGCGCGTACATCGTCACCAAAGACAATCTCGGGGTTATTCCCGCACAGGTTGCCGGCGTTTCCCTTCTTACCGATTACATCCTTGTCGTGGCGGTATCGGTGTCGGCGGCAACGGCGGCGCTCTATTCGGTTTTCAGCGGCTTATACCCCTATCGGGTTCCCCTCGCCTTGTTTTTCATTGCCATCGTCTGTATCGCTAACCTCCGCGGCGTCAAGGAATCGGGCAAGATTTTTGCCGCCCCCACCTTCGCGTTCGTTTTCGCGATTTTCGCCATGATTAGTTTCGGGATTTATAAAGCGACCTTCGGAGGCGGTCTGGATCAGATTGGCCTTGATCAAATGGACCCAACCCAAATCCATGAAGCCGAAGGTGCTGCATCACTCGGGTGGTTCCTCCTCATCAGGGCCTTCGCCTCGGGCGGCGCTGCCCTTACCGGCATCGAAGCAGTTTCAAACGGCGTGCCCGCCTTCCGGGATCCAACGTGGAAAAATGCACGATCAACGCTGATGATCATGGGAACAATGCTTGCGGTCATGTTCCTTGGTGTTTCATGGCTTGCTTCGCAACTTCACACCATCCCGGTCACCGGCAGAACAGTGATCGCACAGATCGCTGAGGCCGTTTACGGACAGGGTGGATTTGGCCAAGTAATGTTTATTTTCACTCAGGTTGCAACAATTCTCATTTTGGTCTTGGCGGCAAATACCGGATTCGCGGATTTTCCCCGTCTTGCCCACTTCCAAGCCGAGGATTCATTCCTGCCCCGACAACTCACCAAACGCGGCCACCGATTGGTCTTTTCTAATGGGGTCCTTGCATTGGCGGGGGCTGCGGCGCTGCTCGTTGTTGTTCTCGGCGCCGACGTCACCAAGCTCATTCCTCTTTACGCAGTCGGCGTTTTTACATCATTCACTCTCTCCCAAACAGGGATGGCTCGCCGACACATTCGCCTCAAAGAATCCGGATGGCAGTTTGGTTTAGCAATGAATGGTGTGGGCGCACTTACTACCGGCGTGGTGACAATTGTTATCTGCATAGCAAAATTCTTTGATGGCGCTTGGGTGATCATCGCGATTATCCCAATCTTCGTGTGGATTGTCGTCCGACTCAATCACCAGTACGAGGCAGAGAAGGCTGAACTCCAAGAAGATGCGATCGTCGCTGCCACTGCGCCGGTATTGAAGCGCCACGCGGTCGTGGTTCTCATTGACAAAATTGACCGAACCTCAGCGCGAGCAATTCAGTACGCCCGCACCCTCAACCCCGACACATTGTGCGCTGTGCATATTGCAGTGGACGAACATCACGCCAACGAACTCTCCACCCAATGGAACGAACTTGCTCTTGCTCGACTGCCTCTGGACATTCGTGAATGCCCGGATCGTCGCATTAATCGAACAGTTCTCGAAGTCGTCTCCGAACTTACTGTGAATGGAGACACCGAGGTTTCCATCCTCATTCCCCGACGCGAATACCGATCGGCTTGGCATCGGTTACTTCATGACCGAACTGCCGATGGGATTGCAAAGGCGCTTGGCGATGTCCCTCACGCCAACGTGACATTCGTGCCCTACCACCTGACCCGCTCCTCCAAGGGTCAACACGTTCACCAAGTTGAACACGGCGCCGTTTCTGGTTCAGCAGGAGAACGTCACTGATATGGCACTGTTTACCCGTAGCGCCAAACGAGTTGACGCAGAACGTTCAGTCAGGACGAAAGCCACGTTTGACGAACTCGCCCGCGTTGTGCTCGGGGATGTCGTACCGATCAGTTCGGTGCAATGGCGTGACCGGGTCAAGGTCGCTGGCCGAGTGAAATCCATGCGCATCCAACCCTGGGCCGAGCAGGTCGCCGGCCTGGAACTCACCCTCGCCGACAGCACCGGTGCGATCACGGTGGTCTTCTTGGGACGTCGCAAACTTGGCGGTATTCACCTAGGAACCCATTTAGTGATTGACGGCGTCACCAGCGAACACCATGGACTTCTCACGGTACTCAACCCGTCCTACCAACTTCTGCCGAATCAGATTCCGCTTCCTCACTAATTCCCACAGCCAGACAGGTACTCGCCGCTCAATTAGTTGGTGTGAGCGTTCACCCGATTCATTGCTACTTCGATGCCGTCTGACACGATGAGTTCCACTGCATCGGCGGCCTGCTCAATAGCAATAGCCAGTGCCTCGCGATCGGCCTTCCCGACTCTTTTCAGCACGTGATCTGCGCCTTGCTCTTTGCTCGGTGGACGCCCCACCCCAATACGCACGCGAACAAACCCGTCACCGTGCAAGTGGTCCTTTATGGAGCGCAAACCGTTATGGCCAGCCAGTCCACCGCCGACCTTCACTTTGACTACGCCTGTTTCAAGATCGAGTTCGTCGTGAACAATGACAAGCGCTGTGTCTTCTTCGATACCGAAGCGGCGAACAAGCGGCGCCACCGATTCTCCCGAAAGATTCATAAATGTTGTCGGCTTCGCGAGCGCTATACGGTGAGTCCCGAAACGCACTTCGTCAACCAATGCTCGTTCCTTGCCGGAACGCAATGATCCACCGTGTCGCCTCACCAAGAGATCGACAACATCGAACCCAACGTTGTGCCGGGTCCCGTCGTACTCCTTGCCAGGATTTCCAAGTCCGACGACTAACAGGTCGGCTGGTGTTCCGCGTCGGGGGCGATCGCCGCCCCGTGCGCCGAAGACCACTTACTCGGCTGCGGCCTCGCCGGAGGCGTCAGCAGCGGCTGGCGCACCTTCGGCAGCTTCGCCTTCAGAGGCACCATCTTCAGCGCTGAAGCGAGTGGCGATGCCAAGAACAAGTTGGGTTGTGTCATCGACCTCGGTGGACACGCCCTCGGGGAACGTAAGTGACGCAACCGTGATGGCTTCACCAATGTCGAGGTCGGTGACGTCGAGTTCAAGAAGCGACGGAATATCGCTGGGCTTGGCGAACACCGTGAGGGTCTTAAGGGGTTGATCAACGATCCCACGACGGCCTTCGACCTTTTTGGCCTCACCCGTAAGCATGATCGGAACTTCGACGGCAACACGCACGTCGGGATCGACCCGAAGGAAATCGATATGGAGCACACTGCGACGTACGGGGTGACGCTGAAGATCCTTGACGATGGCAAGGTCCTTCTGACCATCGACGTCGATAGTGATGAGGGCGTTAATGCCAGCCTCAGTCATGAGCGCCTTACGAAGGTCGGGCCATGGGACCGAGATTGCGACAGCGTCGCGACCCAATCCGTAGACCACGGCCGGCACGAGGCCCTCTTCACGCATACGAGAGGAGGAACGTGAGCCGGGAATGCGGCCCGTTGTTGCGGTAAGGGTGATTGCCATAGTTCTTGCTCCTGGGCTGCGCCGGTGGGCGCGCCGACTAGGGACGTTCTTAATCGGCTTACCATCCTACCGACCCGGCTCACCTAAGGCGAACTGACTCACATTGACCACGCTCCAAAGCCATTAAGGCACCGATGGCGAAGGGCTGATCCGGACAGCGCTAGGTGCCGGTCGAAGCGGCCTAAGGGGCCAAGAGCCTTAGCTCTGGTTGTGACCGCCGAAGATTTCGCTGACCGATGTGTCTTCAAAGACCGCATCAATCGCGTCGGCGATGATACCGGCAACGGACAACACTTCAATCTTTGGTGATTGCTTCGACGCAGGAAGCGGCAGAGTGTTTGTCATCACGATTTTCGAGATACACGAATCGTTGAGTCGCTGAATAGCGGGCCCGGAGAACACACCGTGGGTACATGCGGCATAAATCTCTGTCGCCCCGCGAGACTTCAGTTGTTCCGCAGCAGCAACGATGGTGCCGCCGGTATCGATCATGTCGTCGATAAGCACACAGATGCGGCCTTCTACTTCGCCCACAACATCGCGGGCTTCAACGGTGTTTTTCATACCCTTGACTCGTCGCTTATGCACAATGGCGAGATCGGCATGTAACTGGTTGGCATAACGCTCGGCCACTTTCACGCGACCGGCATCAGGCGAGACAACAACAAGGTCGTCGCCAAGGCCAGCTATGTAATCGACCAGCACCGGCATTGCGGTGAGATGGTCGACGGGGCCATCGAAGAACCCTTGGATTTGGCCAGAGTGAAGATCGACAGAAATAAGACGCTTCGCCCCCGCGATCTTGAACATGTCGGCAATAAGTTTTGCGGTGATGGGTTCGCGACCTTCGGACTTTCGGTCCTGTCGGGCATAGCCATAGAACGGCGCCACCACTGTGATGCGCTTCGCCGATGCACGTTTGGCGGCGTCGACCATGATCAGTTGTTCCATCAACGCATCGTTCACCGACATGAGGTCGGAACTGACATGCGACTGGATGATGAACACATCAGTGCCGCGCACTGACTCGGAAAAGCGAACATGAAGTTCGCCATTGGCGAATTCAGCAAGATTGGGATCACCTAGTTCGACACCGAGTCGCGCCGCTATCTCCTCGGAGAGAGGAAGGTTGGCCCTTCCCGATAAGAGGTGCAAGCGCTTCTTGGTGACGAGTTCCATGGGTCTCTCTCGACGGCGTTGGCAAATAGGTCAATCAGATGTTGGAGTGTAGAACGGTCCGGGACGAGCCCCGGGAGCCACGACGGTGCCCGGTTCAAGAACCGCAAATGGGCCGACGTGTGCATCTTCGCCTATTTCGGCGGCTCGGCCGACAGAATTTTCCACAACCGCTCGCGCCCCAACCCGTGAGTCGACAAGTCGAGTGTTCGGACCGATCTCGGCCCCGGGCCCTATGACACAAGAACCTTGCAAAAATGTGTCCGGAAAAAGTGTTACATCGGCCGATAACTCCACCGCCGTATCGACATAGGTGCGAACTGGGTCGATCATCGTGACGCCTTTTCGCATCCATGCTTCGTTTGTTCGTCGACGAAGTTCTGCCTCCGCAACAGCCAACTGCAAACGATCGTTTACCCCGGCGGTATCGGCCGAATCTTCGGCGACGACCGCTGACACCCAGTAACCAGCGGAGGCCAGTACTTCAATGACATCGGTGAGGTAGTACTCGCCTTGTGCGTTTTCTGGAGTGACACGCCGCAAGGCTGGGCCGAGGACGCTCGCTCGAAACGCATAAATCGATGTGTTGATTTCGCTGATGGCTAATTCAGCCTCGGAGGCATCGGCGTGTTCAACAACCCGATCCACTCGATCATCGCGACCGCGGATGATGCGGCCATAACCGGTGGGATCGACAACACGCGCAGTGAGAACTGTGCACGCCGCATCGGTGGCGTGGTGGGTCGCGATGAGCGCAGCGATTGTTTCGGGACGCAAGAGTGGCGTATCACCTGGCAACACCAAAATATCGGCATCGACATCGTCGAGTTCCTCGGCACTAAACGACGTAAGCGCAACACCCACCGCGTCACCGGTGCCCCGTTGGACTTCCTGTTCGACAAATTCCAGGGGAAGGCCCGGGGCCGCCTCGCGAAGTTTCGTTGTCACCTGTTCGGCGCCATGACCCACCACCACCACTACCCGTTTCAAGTTCAAATCGGCCAGCGAATCAAGCACATAAAGCACCATGGCCCGACCACAAAGCAAGTGCAGTGGCTTGGGTCGAGAGGACCTCATCCGGGTACCCTCACCGGCAGCAAGCACGATAACGGAGAGCGGCTTCGGAGACATGGTGTCTTTCTAGTACGGTTCGGCGTCGCCCTTCGGGGGTGGTGTAATTGGCAACACTTCTGGTTTTGGTCCAGACATTCGGGGTTCGAGTCCCTGCCCCCGAGCACAAAGAAGAGCCGGCCCATAGGGCCGGCTCTTTTCATGAGCAATTTCACTTTCCGGTAGTGGCAATTCTGGACCCGGCCCAACGGGCGTCAGGGGCCGTTTCGCAACCGGTCCCTCCTCGCCACTACAGTCAGCGCCGTCATGGGATCACTTATTAAGAAGCGCCGTAAGCGCATGCGTAAGAAGAAGCACAAGAAGATGCTGAAGCGAACCCGCTTCCAGCGTCGAGCTGCCGGTAAGTGACCCCGGGAGCGCCAAGCGCTCCCCCCACGCCCACAGTTCTCTTGAATCCACCCGGCCCGAGAGCCGGGTGGGTCCGCGTACGGGCGCGGGTAAAGACCCAGAGACCTAGAGGCTCGCCCTTGTGGTTTGCGCCACCACGCGACCATCACCGGCAAAAGCACCCTCAACAAACCAGGTGGCTCCTGAGCCCGCCAGTCGTGGCCGCTGGGCACTCACGCGCTCCAAGGCGTCGCGATGCACCACAAGTCGTGGATCCAAGGCGAGAGCGGCCGGTTCAAGGTCGTTGCCGGCATCCCCCTGAGGTCCGTGGAGTTCATCCCATTTCCGATAGACCGCCGGAGTTGAACAGCCAAAGGCCGGAGTGAGAAGGGTGAAGGTTTGCTCAATGAACTCAAGGGGTTCAAGGCGTTCGCCGATTCCGGTCACTCTCGCTCGACCACCAACCAAACAGAACGCAACATCCGCGCCAAGCACAGCTGCTTCCACTGCATCTCGATAACCAGCCCAACGAAGAATTGCCGCGGCATCGGCCGAGCCTCCACCAAGACCGGCACCCGGTGAAATTCTTTTTTCCACCCGAACGTTTGCCGACCGACCCACCAGTGCAAGTGCACGAGTAACAAGATTGTCCTCGCCAATGGCAAGGACCTCGCCAGTTAGCGCATCGACAAAATCAACGACTGAAGGGGCACCATTATTGAGCCGCGTCACGGTCAACGTGTCTCCAAAGTCAAGCGACACCATTTCAGCCTCAATCAAGTGATAGCCGTCACCTCGAATGCCGGTGATCCGAAGCGAAGTTGTCAGTTTCGCTGGTGCGAACAAAACATCAGTCTCAGCCATAGCCACTATCGAATCACGCCGCAGTCATCGGCCCGCGACAGCGGCAGTGAGGGCTGCCCATTGCGCAATACCTAACTGCTCAGGGCGATTATCGGATGCCACACCAGCGAGATCAAACTGATCTTGGGTCACCAAAGACGAAAGCGATCGCCGCAACATCTTTCTACGCTGACCAAATGCCTTTCGAACCAACGCCATAAGTTGCTCGTGTTCAACATCGACTGCGGGTTCGGCGTTACGCGTAATGCGCACCATCACCGATTCCACGCGTGGCTTCGGTATGAACACCGTTGCGGGAATAGTGGCCACAACATCGGCCTTCGCCCAAAGTGCAAGCTTCACCGAAGGAATCCCATAGATACCTGAACCAGGCGATGCGGCCAGCCGTTCACCGACTTCGCGTTGCACCATGACCAGCATTGACTGGATCGATGGTGCGTGGTCAAGAAGATCGAGAACAATGGTTGTTGCGAGGTTGTAGGGAAGATTCGCCACCAGCTTCCAGTCCTCGCCTTCACCGAGTAGATCGTTCCAATCTATTGAGAGTGCATCGCCGTGAAGAACACGAACACCGAGCGGTTCGACTGTTTCAGCGAGCACTGGCAACAAGTGCCGATCAAGTTCGACCGCAAGAACGTTCGCTCCCGTTGCCGCGAGTTCGATGGTAAGCGAGCCGACGCCAGGGCCAATCTCAATGACATTCGTGTCGGGACCAATTTCGGCAAGACGAACGATGCGGCGAACCGTATTTGGGTCGGCAAGAAAGTTCTGACCAAGTGCTCGACTTGGAGCAAGACCATGCCGATCAAGTAATTCAGTGATGTCGCGACCAGAAAGCGTCATGGGGGAACAGCGTCCCACGAAACCTCAACTACAGGAACCACCCCAAGGTCGCCGACCATGAGAAGCCAACATGGCTCTGGCAATCTCATCCTGATCGGCGGGCGAGGCAAGATTGGGAGGAACGCCAACGAGATCATGTCGGCCAACGCTTGCCGCAACCGAATCCCAGCCGCCCTGATAAATCTGATAAGCGCCTAAAAAGGTTCCGGTGGGGTCTGCGGCGGAGTAATTGCCACGGGATTCACGGTGACGAACACAGGCCAGGAACTGCTCGTCGGATTGGGTCATCGGCGGCGAGGTAACCCGCGGAGCCGGCGCTTTTGTGGTGGTGGGCGACACCTGTGCAGGCACAACCCGCTTCACCGTCGTGGGAGGAGGGGCCACCGTCGGAGGAACGGTTGTCGCAGCAACGAGGCTTGACGTTGGCGCCTCGGTTGAGGGACTAGCAGCGACAACAAGACTGGGCTCTGGCGCAGCGGCAACAGTTGCCATCTCCGACGCATCCGATGGAGTGGAACCACTCAACGCGTCGATCACAAGCAAAGGCAGACACGCGAGGGTGACGATCAAAGCGATCATCAGTCGTCGTTGCGTCTGCTGCACGGTGGCGTTCAGAGCGATTCCTTCTATCGGGGACAGGTCCTGACAACATGACGGAGACACCGATACGCGAACGCACAGCAAGAACTCCGCCCGGAGCCAGGGGCCAACCTAGGAGGGCACTGCTACCCCTGCAACTCTTTCGCTACCGGCCATTAGACCTCACTCGGTGTCGCGAAACTCCTGTTCAGGATGCCGTAGAAGCAAAATCCCACTGATTGGGAATCAATGAGACAACGCGTTTTCCCTAGTCGGACAACAAATAGACGGCCTCAGCATTTTTCCATGTGACATCCGCCACATCGGCTATCGGAATGGCTTTGGCATCGGCGATCGCTCGGCCAATAAATGGGACCAGTTCTGGCCGATTGGGCTTTCCGCGGTGCGGAACCGGGGCCAAAAAGGGGGAATCAGTTTCTACGAGTAATCGGTCAAGAGGACAGAACACCGCAGCTTCAAGGACCTCTGGAGCTCCCGGAAACGTGACGATACCGCTGAATGACAGCCATGCCCCGAGGTCGAGACAGCGGCGGGCCTCCTCAGGCCCGCCAGTGAAACAGTGAATAACAGTGCGGGACGGGACACCTTCCGCCGCGAGGACGTCGAACGTATCTGCCCAGGCCTCGCGAGTGTGAACCACCAACGCAAGATCGTGGGCATGCGCGAGAGCAATCTGCGCCGCGAATACCTCACGCTGCACATCTCGTGGCGAATGGTCGTAGTGGTAGTCGAGCCCACACTCCCCCACAGCAACAACCACTGGATCGGAGAGCAATGCTTCGATCCCATCGATTCCTTGGATTGCATCATGCGGGTGGACGCCCGCAGTGGCCCAAACGCCATCGAATCGAGAGGCAACGTCAATGGCAGTTTTCGAACTGGCCAGATCGCAACCAACCGTGATCATCCGATGGACACCAGCACCATGAGCCTGAGCGATGGCTTCTGCCGCCTCAGGCCATTTGTCGGTGCCATCTCCGAGATGACAGTGGTCGTCAGTCCAACGCATGGCGGTCACTCAACTTTTCGACGGAAGGGTCATTCGAGGAAAAAGAGCGTCGCCCTTCACAACAGGCAGTCCGCCCGGGTAACCACCCCACGCAACCGCAGCAGGTACTCGTTCATCGGCAGGTGAACCGGTAAGTCCTATTCGCTCACGAATCCTCGCACACGAATCGGGCATCGCTGGTGTTGCGAGAATTGAGACGATTCGCAACACCTCGAGTGCATCACCCATTACCCCATCGAGTTCAGGACCTGGTTCCATCTTCCACGGCTCATTTGTTTCAAGGTGCGCATTGGTTGCGCCAACAAGTCGCCATGTGGCTTCGAGCGCGATTGATGGAGTGATGTTGGCCCATCCGGCCATGGTGTCAGAAACACATTGCGCGGCAATTGCTGCGAGGGGCGAACTTGGTGACGGAGCCGGGCCAATCCCGTCACACTTCTTCCCCACGACGGTGGCGACTCTCGACAACAGGTTGCCAAGGTTGTTCGCAAGGTCGGCGTTGTACCGGTTGACCATCGCCTCGTAGGAAAAATCGCCGTCGGGACCAAAAGGATTGTCGCGAAGAAAGTGGTAACGGAAACCGTCGACACCAAAATCGGCGACAAGATCGGCGGGGAATATTTGATTCAGTCGAGTCTTCGACATTTTCTCGCCGCCAACCATCAAGAACCCATGAACCGCAAGTTTCTTCGGCGGTTCGATACCTGCCGCCAGACACATTGCTGGCCAATAGACGCAATGGAATCGGAGAATGTCTTTCCCAAGGAGGTGATGGACAGCAGGCCACCACTCGCTAAAGCGGTCAGGATCATCGCCGTAACCAACTGCCGTCGCGTAGTTAATAAGGGCGTCATACCAGACATAGAAGACATGTTGGTCATCCCATGGAACCGGTACTCCCCAAGAAATAGATGTTCGCGAGACAGAAACGTCGTCGAGCCCCTGCTTAATAATTCCTAAAGCCTCGTTGCGCTTGCCTTCAGGCTGCACACAGCCAGGGTTGGCGGCATACCAATCGAGAAGAGGTTGTTCGAACTTCGACAATTCAAAAAACCAGTTGTCCTCTTCAAGCCACTCGACAGGACGACCGTGAATTGGACAGTTGCCATCGACAAGATCGTCTTCGTTGAAATAGGCCTCACACGGCACGCAGTAATGACCCGAATAAGTACCTTTACGAATCCACCCATTGTCGAAGATGGCTTGCATAAAAGTTTGCACCGAACTGATGTGACGAGGTTCGGTTGTGCGAATGAAATCGTCATTGCTGATCTGCAGCAACTCCCACACCTCACGGAAACGTGCACTTGTGCGATCGGCCTGTTCGAGGGGAGTAATCCCATTCGCCTCGGCCGAACGTTGGATCTTGAGTCCGTGTTCATCGGTACCAGTTAAGAAAAAAGTGGGGTCACCCATGAGCCGATGCCAACGGGCAAGGGCATCGGCGGTCACCGTCGTATAGGCATGCCCGATATGAGGCACATCGTTGACGTAATAGATAGGAGTCGTGACATAGAAAGGTTCAGACACGATCGCAAGGCTACAAAGGCCCGCCCTCCACGACGAACCAGAGCGACTTCCTCATGGCGTTCGCACCTCTCACCCGTTTGGACAAGACTGGAAACGGACATAATTTTGTTTTATGCAGGGGGAACCATGAGCGGAGAAGTTCGACTTGAGATTGACGGCGCCATCGCTGTTATTTCCAACGACAACCAGGAAAAGCGCAACGCGTTCACTGACGAGATGGACAAGCAATTGTTCGACATCCTCAGCGAACTGCGGGCGACGCCGTCGGTACGAGCAGTGATCTGGCGCGGTGAAGGTCACTCGTGGTCGTCTGGCCGCGATGTCGGTTCCATTGGCAACGACACCACCGGCCTCACCCATCACGAATTGATGACGCGTGGCCATCAAGGTATCCAGCAATTGTTTTCGCTCGATGCCCCCGTCATCGTGGCCATCCAAGGTTGGGCGATTGGTGGTTCGTTCCAACGAGCCCTTCTTTGTGACATTCGTATTGCCGCCGAGGACGCGAAGTTCATGCTCCCCGAAGCCGGGCACGGAGTCATCCCCGATACTGGCGGGGTTGGTCGTCTCTACCAAATGTGCGGACACGGCGTCGTGAGCGACATGGTCCTCACTGGCCGCTCGCTCAATGCCCAAGAGGCTCTTGCTCTCGGAATCGTTTCTCGGGTTGTTGCCCGCGACGACCTTGATGCAACGGCACAAGAAATGGCCAAAAAGATTGCTGCTGCTCCCGCAGTGACAATAAAAATGGCGAGACGAGTCATACAGCACCTCTCCGAGCCGGAGATTCGAACGTCGATGGAAGACGAGTTGATCTACCAGACTTTCATTAACAAGTCCGAAGACTTCGCCGAGTTCCGCGCCGCACGTGCCGAGAACCGCACTCCGAATTACCGAGGAAGTTGATATGTCTACAGCAGAGCCCATCGGGCTACCTGATGCTCCAGGACTCGGAGCAAAAGCACTTCCCGACGGAACCTACGAAGGGAAGACCGTCTTCGTGACTGGCGGTGGCACTGGCCTCGGTCGCGCCATCGCATCAGAGTTCGCCCGTCTTGGCGCCAACATTGTTATTGCCAGTCGCAAAGCAGAGCATCTCGAACAGGGAGACGCCGCTATGGAAGAAATCGGGGCGCAACACCTCACTGTCACCTGCGATATTCGCGAACCAGACCAAATCGCAGCAGCATTCGACGCGGCAACCGCGGCCTTTGGACTCCCTGATGTTCTCGTCAATAACGCGGCTGCAAACTTTCCCGTCCCCGCAGAGGACATGTCGCCCAACGCGTGGCGAACCGTTGTCGACATCACGTTGAATGGCACGTACTTCTGTGCACGAGAATTCGCCCGTCGCCATCTTGAGGCGAACACTCCGGGTTCAATTATCAATGTTGGCGCGTCCTACGCGTGGACAGGTGGCCCAGGGTTCGCGCATTCCGCGGCGGCAAAAGCCGGCGTGAAGAATATGGTCGAGACCCTTGCCGTGGAATGGGGCCCCTATGGAATTCAAGTGAATGGTCTTGTTCCCGGCCTGTTCCCTCACGAAGACATGACTGCCGACATACAGAGCAATCTTGTTCGCACCAACGACAAAGATGTTTGCCAGCCCGCATTACGAGTCGGACGTCCCCGTGAACTTGGCTGGGCGGCAACATTCCTCGCATCGCCGTATGCGCAGTTCATCAGTGGACACACCCTTGTTGTCGATGGCGCCAACTGGCAACGAAGGTCAATGACTAATCCGCCGGTAGTCACCATTCGCGACCAAATGGGTAAAGGGCCGTTTGAGTTGTGAAGTTCTCTCTTTCCCTGCCGCTCCTCAAAGATTTCTCCCAATCCGATCCTTACCGCGAGACCTTCGATCTTGCCATCATCGCCGAGGAATCGGGTTTCGACACTGTCACCATTGGTCACCACCATTTCATGCCCGGCAACATGAGTGACCCACTGACATTCCTTGCTGCCGTTGCCGCGAGAACATCAACTGTTCGGATCGGAACTGGCATTTTCCAATTGCCAATCCACAATCCGGTGCGCGTTGCCGAACAGGTTACAACCATCGACCAACTCTCGGGCGGGCGCGTCACGCTTGGCGTTGGCATGGGATGGTGGCCACTCGAGTACGAGGTCCACGGCTCAGTCTTCAAAGAGCGCGGCGCCCGCATGGAAGAAGCTCTCACCATCCTCAAATTGGTTTGGCAGAACGAAAACACCTCATTCGAGGGACGTTTCCATTCATTTCCTGAACTCACCGTCCACCCCCGCCCCCTCCAACAACCACATCCTCCCCTCTGGGTGGCCGGTGTCGCCGATGCTGCGGTCGACCGTGCCGCCCGACTTGGGGACGCATGGATCTGTGGTCCGGTGCAGTCGCTTACCGCGGCCCTGCGATGCCTCGAGGTATACCGACAGCGGTGCACTGAGTTGAACAAACCCGCCGACTGGATTCTTCGCCGATACGCATGGATCGGTGAAAGTGATGAACAGGTTCGAAACGAAGTTCTTCCTCATTATGTTGATGGACTCATGGCCCATTGGCGTGAATCTGCCGAGGCAGCCGAGGAACTTGAACTCTTTGCTCGCATAGACGCAGGCGAGAAAATCACTGCCGAGGACATCGCTGCCGATCGATTGCTTTGGGGCGATCCTGAGCGTGTCATTGGTCAGATCCGCAGTTATGAAGCAACAACCGGTTGCCATCATGTGCACACCGCTTTCGGCGCTGGTTTACCCGCCAATAGCGGCCAAGCTTCGCTCGGATCATTCGGTGAGATCGCAAAGATGATTCGGCTTTTCGGCACAGATGTCATCCCGGCGTTCAACTATAATTCGCACGCCGTTCTTTAATATTTCCTATGATTTTTTCGTTCACATTCAGCCAACAATATTTGGAGACCTCATGACCACTCACCGCCGGATTTCAAAAGGGCTCGGAGCACTGGCAATTGCTTCGGTCCTTTTCATTGCCGGATGTGGAAGTTCAACAAGCGACTCGAACTCCACCACCACCACGACTGCAGCACCAAAAACTCTACAAGTTCTCGTCACGAATGATGACGGCTACGACTCTGCAGGAATTGATGCCGTCGTCGAAGGACTTCGCGCACTACCCAACGTGAACGTCACCGTTGTCGCACCAGCAACGAATCAGAGTGGCAAGGGAAGCGCCGTCACCGGCGGAACTCTTACCGCAGTGGATGCAACAACTAAAAGCGGGTACCCCGTAAAGGCAGTAACTGGCACGCCTGCGGACAGTATTGTTTGGGCACTTGAACAAAAAGGCATCTCGTTCACTCCTGACTTCGTGGTTTCGGGCATCAACGCTGGCGCCAATATGGGACCAGCAATTGGCTTGTCAGGAACAGTCGGTGCTGCTCGCGCCGCAGTGGCAAAGGGAATCCCTGCACTTGCGGTGAGTAACGGATCTATTGCTGGTCCGTTTGACTTCGCGGCAAGTTCTAAGCAGGTCAACGATTGGTTCTCCGCTAATCGCTCCGCAATCGCCGGAGGCACCATCGCTAAGACCACCGTGTTCAACCTCAACGTGCCCACCTGCGCCACTGGTTCTGCCCGTGAGCGCGTTGAGACCAAGCCGGCCACTTCAATTGACGGTTACACCACGCAGCCAAATTGCATGTCAACTGCAGCTAACCCAGGCACAGATATTCAGGCCTACTTGGTCGGTTTCGTCACTATCGACAACATCAGTGCCACACCGGGTGCCCGCGAGTAGCGAACACCCTGCTTCAAACAAATTTACGAATTGATTGCGAGGTCGTAGACCCGTCGACGAGATACGCCGAACATCTCGGCAACCTCGTCGACGGCATCGCGATTCGTCGCACCACGCTCCCGAGCCGAAGTGATTGCGTCGCACAATTCTTGATCCGAAGCTTCATCGGGTTCAGGCGCTCCCTCAAGCACGACGACGAATTCGCCGCGGGGTTCAACGTTTTCGACCCGAGCGAGTGCCTCCGTTAATGACCCTCGCCAAACTTCTTCATGCATCTTGGTAAGTTCTCTGGCCAAGACAACCAGACGGTCTGAGCCGCACACGCTTTGTAAATCATTCAGTGTGCGCACAAGCCGATGAGGGGCTTCAAAGAGAACCACGGTGCGCTTTTCCCGACCAACCTCGGCCAACATCCGAGCACGCGCGGCCCCCTTTCGGGGAAGAAATCCCTCGAAAACAAAACGCGATGTCGATAAACCGCTTTGCACTAATGCGGCGAGAACGGCCGATGGGCCAGGAACGACTTCAACGGCAAGATCTGCCGCAATTACTTGCGCGACCAGATATTCGCCAGGGTCCGAGACTCCAGGCATACCCGCATCGCTCACAAGAACAACGATTTCACCCGCCCGAATACGTTCAATGAGTCGTTGCGACGCATCCCCCTCGGTGTGCTCATTAACAACCACATATTTCTTCCCTGAGATACCGAGATGCGAGAGCAATCGGCCCGTCCGACGAGTGTCCTCGCACGCAATGACATCGGCGGCGGAAAGTGCTTCCGCCGCCCGCGAAGAGAGATCTGACAAGTTGCCGATAGGTGTTCCAACAAGGATGAGTCGCCCACCCGGTTCAGTACTCATCGGATCTCCAATTCGTCACCAATGACAATTCCCCAACGTCGGGCCGCGCCAGCTTCAGCCTCGATCACTGAACCTGCGCAAAATGCAAAACGGCCGAGGCGGTTGGGCTTCATAGTTGTCAGGTGAACCACGCGTCGTTCCTTGTCGAGATGAACGACATCAATGGCGAACCGCATTCCGAAGGTATGCACCGATTTTGCCGGAGTGAGCAGCATCGCCCCATCTATTCCCTCTCGATGGAGAAGCCCCTTGCGACGAGTCGTTCGAGTCGAGGCTATTTCAAGCGTGGCTAAAACGCGTCCATCGTGAACTAGCCAATTTCCACTGGGATCATCAGTGACGGACATACCCTGATACTACGAGGCGAACCACACTTAGACGTTGAAGCGGAACTCCATAACATCGCCGTCTTCAGGTTGATACTCCTTACCTTCAACACGGAGAATTCCTACATCACGAGCCTTCGACCATGCTCCAACCTCTAAAAGTTCGTCCCAATGGACGACCTCGGCCCGGATAAACCCTCGTTCGAAATCAGTGTGGATGACCCCGGCGCACTGCGGCGCTTTGTACCCGGCACGAAAGGTCCAGGCCCGAGTCTCTTTTTCGCCAGTGGTGAAATACGTGCGAAGTCCAAGCATTCGATAGGCGGCGTGAAGGAACCGCGGAAGTGCGCCTTCCCCCAGACCTAAACCCTCGAGCATCTCGAGCCGTTCGTCGGCGTCAAGCATTGCCGCCTCGGCTTCGAGTTGGACACACATGCCAATGACTTCGCCGTGACCGCCAAACTCTGCAATAACGGGCGCCGTAAGTTCGTCGATCCGATCGAGATCGTTTTCGCTCACGTTGACAATCGCCAACACGGGCTTGTTGGTAAGCAGGAAATAACTCTTGATGAGCCCACGCGATTCCTCGTCGAGACCACTGCGATAAAGCGGTGTTCCCTCCGAAAGAATTTCAAGCGCCTTCCCAAGTGCTTCAACCTCATCAGCGATCATTCGATCTTGCTTTGCCGCCTTGCGCCGCTTCTCAATTTGATTCTCGACCGTCTCAAGATCGGCCAGAGCCAATTCGATTTCGAGGATTCGAAGATGCTCCAACGGATCTGACGGGCCAGTAACGTCATCATCAACAAATGCTCGCAAGACAAAGACAATGGCATCGGATTCGCGGATATTGGCCAAGAACTTGTTCCCAAGACCTTCACCGTTGCTCGCACCTTCGACCAGACCGCCGATATCAACGAACTGCACACTGGCGGGGATCACTGACTTCGCCTTGCTCATGATCGCCAATTGTTCGAGTCGGTGATCAGGGACCTTCGCCACACCCACATTGGGGTCTTTGGTGGCGAACGCGTAAGGAGCAGCAAGAGCACCGCCACCGGCGAGGGCGTTATAGAGCGAGGACTTTCCCGCGTTTGGCAGACCGACGAATCCGAACTTTTCCATGGGGTGGGCAGGTTAGCGGTCGTCTGGGCCTGACCTATTCCTGATCCCGTTTCCCTGTGTGCCGCAGCCGAGTTGGGGCCGACACCCCCCTCGTTCTAAGATCTCGGCCCTATGTCGAAGCGAACCTCTAAGCGCCGCACCAACGCTCGCCGCAAGCCGGCCAATCACGGCACCAAGCCGAACGCCGGCCGCGGCTGATCCGTGCCAAGCGCACCATCAAAGGATTTCATTACCGTCCCCAATCCCGAAACGGGACGGGACTACGAGGTGTACCTCGAAACCGACGAATTCACCTGCCTTTGCCCCATTACCGGTCAGCCTGATTTCGCCACTATTCGAATCACCTATGTGCCCGACGAACTACTCGTTGAACTCAAGAGCCTCAAGATGTACCTGTGGTCATTTCGGGATGAAGGCGCGTTCCACGAAGCAGTCACCAATTCGATCCTTGACGATATTCTGCAGGCGATTCACCCTCGACGAATCACCGTCGAAACGATTTGGAAGGTGCGCGGTGGAATCGCCGCCACCATCGCCGCCTCGCACCCTTAAGACATTCGCTCAGCAGCGAACATACTGATCAGCAACAGACCGGACTACTCCGAACCTGGCATCGAAGGCGGAATTTCACTTCGCTCCAACAGCGCAGGGGGTGGAGCTTGGCCGGGCGGAGGTGTGACATTTCCGGCGGTCAGATTTACTATCTTGCCGATTCGGTCAATAACAGCCCAGGAAAGCCGGTCGCCACCAACAGTCGAAAGGTGCACATTGTCCTTTTGACGCATCCCGCGTGAAACTCCATCGGCATTGGGAAGGTTGCCCGAGAAGTTCAGGTCACTATCGGTGAAGAAGGGCCAGCTATCAAAATATTGAATCCATGGCCGTTTCATCGCCTCGGTCCAATAGATGTAATTAAGCTTGTCCATACCGCGAACTTTCGAACCAAGTCCCATTGGTAGAGCCCCCACCCAAATCGTGAGTCGGTCATTCGTTGGCGATTTGAGAAGGTCCATCGTCGCCGCTACGCGACGGCGGTACTCCGCTTCCCACGCCTCGGTGTAACGCTCGAGAGCTTTGCCGTTTGCGTCAACCATGTTCTGGCCATCGTTCGCTCCAAACATAATGACCAAAATTGCCGGCGATGTTGGCAACACATTTTTTACGAGATTCTCGGGCCAATTAAAATAATCAGGCCGAGCTAGACCAGTAGAGACGCGGTATTCGAGGGTAGGAGTAAACACGCCCGTGCTGCGCGTAATTCGCTGAAATGAGGTTCCGAATGTCTGGGTAATGGAGTCGCCCCCAACCCAAATCTTCAGAGGTGCTTCCGGAGTGGCGGCGGGTAGTTCAGGAATCTTCTTTGAGGCTTCCGCAACGGCGTCGACTGCTTGCTGTTCGGCAAGCATCTTTTGTTGGCGAAGAAGTTCCTCAGCATCAATTCCCGACAGTTGATTCTTTCCGAGCGCCGTATCGACTGACTCGCGCAAGAGATTGATACGAAACACTCCGCTCACGCTGGCCACGACTTGGGCAATATCGTTTCGGATACCGTCACCTTTCGCATTGCTCTTTCTCAATGTGGAGTCGGCATTGAGTAGACCACCAATTGCAAATGCCAAAAGAATCACCACAAGGATGAGTCCGGCAGGCATCGTTCCTTCACGACGAGGCCGAAATGGCTCGAACATCATTCGCCAGTTGAAGTTGGATCGGCCCCTATTTGGACCGCGCCGCGGGGATGTCATCGCCACCACCGTACCGGTGGGGACTCAAAACTCGTCGTCAGCGTCCAGATAGCACCCATTGCTAAAACTGGAAGTAGATGAACGGCGCGATTCCCTCGGGACCAAGCGCATCAATAAGGACCAGACCAGCGACTAGCACCAGCACTTGGAGTGCAGGGGCCCATTGAGCAAACCAGATTTCCGCTCGTTGCGGGATCCGAGGCGGAACGAACTGCGACGCGATACTTCCTACGACAACCAACATCAGCAGGGCACTCACGCCAGCCGAACTTCCAGAAAAGACGAAGAGGCGGCTCAGCATGTGGATTGCGCCATCAACCGACGTCGATCGGAAGAAGACCCACGCCAGACAAACAACGTTGAAGGTGAGGAACCACTGCAACCCTTTGACGACAAGTGGCGGCAAACCCAACTCGCGCCCGGGCCATTTCTCTTTCACGACGCGCTCCGCTACGAGGTAGCCGCCGTGGATCGCACCCCAAACCACAAAAGTCCAGTTCGCTCCATGCCACAAGCCACCGATGAGCATGACAAGAAAAAGATTGCGATAGGTGAACGCTTTTGATCCGCGGTTTCCGCCAAGGGGAATGTAGAGATAATCGCGCAACCACCGCGAGAGCGTCATGTGCCAACGCTTCCAGAAGTCTTGTAGTGAAAGTGACCGATACGGCGAGTCGAAGTTCTGTGGGAATCGAATACCAAGCAGTAGTGCAACGCCAATTGCAATGTCTGTGTAGCCCGAGAAGTCGGCGTAAATTTGAATGGCATAGGCATAAACTGCCCATAGCACTGCGAGGTTTCCGTACGCATCGGGCTGTGCGAAAACGGGATCGACAATTTGAGTTGCGAGGAAACTTGAAATTACAACTTTCTTGAACATGCCGCGAAAGATCAGCATGAAGGCTTCTGCCGATTTCACAAAGCGCGGATCAGGGCGCTCATCCATTTGAGGAATGAATTCGCTGGCGCGAACGATTGGCCCCGCCACTAGGTGAGGAAAAAACGAGAGATAAACGGCAAAATCGAGTAACGCGACCGGACGGCGCCATTGGCCGCGCCCAATGTCCATCACATAACTAATGGCCTGAAATGTAAAGAACGAAATGCCAATAGGAAGAACAATGTTGAGGATTGGGGCATCGACGGAAACACCAAGGGAACGTAACTTCTCGGTAACCGTCGAAAGAAAGAAATCGAAATATTTGAAATAGCCAAGAATGCCCAGGTTGATGACGACGGCAATTCGAACCAACCATTTGGATGCATTGGTCTTCTCCCCCTCGGGGGTCAAGGCTTTGAAGACGGCAAGACCAAAGAACCAGTTGATACCGATGATGAGGAACAACAGGATCAAGAAGTTCCAGTCCCACCATCCATAAAAGACACAACTGGCGGCGAGAATGAACCATCGCCAGGGCTTCTCATACGGCCGGAGCAACCAACTGCCGGTGAACACCACCAGAAAGAAAACCGCAAAGTCAATGGTGGGAAACAGCATTCAGGGTCGTCCCAGTGGGCAGGAAGGCGGTTGGTGTCGGTCCGAAACTACCCCAGCACCTCCGTGACTGGGGTCATCGCCATTCACGGCCAGGGAATCCACCAGTAAGGTCATGCGGTGCTTGATCACGTGTTCACCGACGCTATTGGGGCCCTGCGAGACACCTTCGAGGCAGCACTGCTCGAACGACAAGCGTTTGAGGAACGATTCAACATGGACATGCTCCTTGGCGACATGACATGGGAGACCACCTATGGCCTCCCTGGTGAAGGGGTGCCACCGCGGGTGCAGGCCGACATCACCCTCACGTGGCCCACATGGGCGCAGACCGCCTATCGCTCTTGGTACCTCAACGGAACCCTCGATGACGCCCCTCGCATTGACATCGAGCTTGTCTTACGGGTGCAGCAACTGATGTCGCCGCCCGACCCAGGTGCACTCCTTAGCGTTCTTCCCGACCACAGTCCATCTATGGGAAACGACCGTCTCGAGCGATCGGGCCCCACCATGGCGACCGATTACGACTGTGGAATAGAGAACCCCGATTATGCAATTGAGATCAGCTACGAAGGCAGTTATGAAATCGGCGAGGAAACACTGGCCGATGGGGCCCGACTCGACGACGACTTTGGTGCCATCGGCGGTTGGATCTCATCCATGCTCGTAAAAGTTGGCGACCTGCCGTGGAACTTTCTTCCCTCTGCCAACGAGGCTCAATAATTCGATACGACCGAATTAAAACTGCTCAGGCACTCCAAGGAGATCGGGATAGACCGGCGCCCGTCCTTCTGCCTTAGCGTTCATTGCCTCGACCATGTCGGCCGGTTGAAACATCCCGGACTGCCAACTAGCAATGTGTTCGAGGCTGTCGGCAACATTGTGATCACGCGTATAGGTGAGCATCTCTTTGGTTCCCCAAATAGCGAGTGGGCTCTTCGACGCGATCTCCCGAGCGATGGCCAACACCCCCGAGACGAGTTCGTTATGGTTAGCGAAAACCTCATTCACTAACCCGACTTCTCGAGCCCGTTCAGCCGACATACGCCGCCCGGTGAAGGCCAGTTCACGAGCCACTCCGTCAGGAATAATTTTAGGGAGCCGCTGGAGTGTGCCCACGTCGGCGGTCATGCCGATATTGATTTCCTGAATGACGAAAAATGCATCCGAGGACGCGTAACGCATATCGGCAGCACAGACCAGGTCGACCGCACCGCCGATACAACCACCTTGAATAGCGGCAAGAACCGGCATTCGTACTTTTTCAAGGGTCGAAAATCCCTCTTGCAACATCAAGACTGTCTGTCGAAGGCGGGCCCTTACGCGACCAATTTCGCCGGGCTCATCACCAAGCCCTGAATCGGGGGAAGCAAAGACACCGAGGTCCATACCCGCGCTGAAGTGTTTTCCGGTCGACGAAAGCACAATTGCTCGAATATCACCGCGACGATCAAGGTCTCGGATGATGACCGGCAGATCGTTCCAGAACTCGCGAACCATCGAATTCATTTCATCGGGTCGGTTCAGCTGAATATGGGCGACCTTATCGAGAACCTCGATGTCGAAACAACGGTACGCCATCAGAGTTCCTCCATCATCTTGGCGAGATCAGCCTGCGGTCGAGCACCGAGATGAGAAATCACCTCGGCCGCCGCGATTGAACCCATCCTCGCGCTTGTCTCAAGATCATGCCCTGCTGTCCATCCGGCAAGAAAGCCGGCGGCATAAAGATCGCCGGCGCCAGTGGTGTCAACGGGAACGACAAAAACAGCATCAACATCGAGACGTTCATTAGCGGTCACAACCGTGGACCCTTTTTCGGAACGAGTGACGCACACAATCGAACTCAAGCCAGTTGATTGTGATAATGCATCCTCGAATGAATCGGTTTCAAACAACGAACAAATCTCATCGGTATTAGCGAAAAGAATGTCAACGTGTTCGGTGATCAATTCGAGAAATTCGGTGCGATGGCGATCGACACAAAACCCATCGGAGAGCGTGAAAGCAACCCGCGTTCCTTTTGCCTCGGCAGACCTCATGAGCCGACGAATGGTTTCCTTCGCCAGCGGATCCTCCCACAGATAACCCTCAACGTACATGATCTTTGCATTGTCGATTATGGAATCATCGACATCGTCAGGCCCAATTTGTGCGGCCACACCAAGCGACGTGCTCATGGTTCGCTCCGCGTCCGGAGTGACACAAACCAAGCATCGTCCTGTTCCCACCTCCCCCACCGTGCCATGAGCAACCGAACCCACAAAGTCGACTCCAGCAGAGCGGATATCGTGAGCGAATATTTCGCCCAGTACGTCGTCCGCCACCTTTCCAACAAACACTGCTCGTCGACCGATCGACGACAGACCCGCTGCAGTATTAGCGGCGGAACCACCCGAGATTTCGATCGCTGGGGGCATATCGGCGTAGATGATTCGAGCACGAGCAGGTTCAGTAAGAGTCATCGACCCTTTCACCATTGAATGTCGTTCAAGAAAATCATCTTCGACTTGAGCGAGCACATCGACAATGGCATTTCCGACGCAGACAACGTCGACGGATCGTGAGAAATCAGGCAGGAGCGGGGTCATGCTCCTGACCCTACGCTCATGCCATGTCCATTTCTGACACCACCGACACATTTCGCCTTTCTCAGTCGATGCGGCCAGTTCGCTATGAACTCACCCTTGAGCCCGACCTCGGCGCAGCGACCTTTACGGGCATTGCCGACATCACGCTTCTCGTTGACGAGGCCAGTACTGAAATTCAATGCAATGCACTTGATCTCGACATTCTCACTGCGGTGGTCACCCATCACGAGGGCGGCGAAATCGCCATTACCGGGGTTGATCTTGACGCTGAAACCGAGCGCTTGACATTCACCCTCGCCACGCCGCTTGCCGAGGGTTCTGCTCATCTCCAGATTCGTTTTACCGGCACACTCAATGACAAATTACGCGGCTTCTACCGATCAACATTCATCGATACCGACGGCAATGACCAGATCATCGCAACGACACAATTTGAAGCCACAGATGCGCGCAGAGCGTTCCCGTGCTGGGATGAGCCTGCGTTCAAAGCAAGTTACGCAATAACACTCGTGGTTGATCAAGATCTCTTCGCAGTATCGAACGCGGCGGAACTGAGCCGCACCCAAGACCCCGTCAACCCACACAAACACCGTGTTCGATTCGCCGAAACAATGATCATGTCGACCTATCTCGTTGCTTTCATTGTCGGCCCCCTTGAAGCAACTGATCCCGTCGATGTCGACGGCGTTCCCCTGCGTGTTGTCTATCCAAAAGGGAAAGGCCATCTCTCTACGTACGCTCTTGAAGTCGGCGCGTTTTGTCTCCGCCACTTCACCAACTATTACGGGATCCCCTACCCAGGTGACAAACTCGATCTTGTCGCCATTCCCGATTTCGCGTTCGGAGCAATGGAGAACCTCGGCTGCGTGACGTTCCGAGAAATTCTCCTTCTTGTCGATCCTGCCACCACGACGCAAGCCGAGCTTCTCAACGTCACCGACGTCATTAATCATGAACTGGCCCACATGTGGTTCGGCGATTTGGTGACTATGAAATGGTGGAACGGCATTTGGCTCAACGAAGCCTTTGCCACGTTTATGGAGATGCACGCCACTGACGCCTTTCGACCCGAGTGGGATCGGTGGGTCACCTTTGGACTGTCTCGTACCGCCGCGTTCGACACCGATTCGCTTAGCAGCACCCGCCCAATCGAGTACCCGGTCATCTCTCCCGCTGACGCCGAAGGAATGTTCGACATCCTCACCTACGAAAAAGGTGCGGCGGTGGTCAGGATGCTCGAGCAATACCTCGGAGAAGAGGAATTTCGTTCGGGAATCCGATTGTATCTCTCGCGACATATGTACGGAACCACCGAGACAACCGACCTTTGGGACGCTATCGAAGAAGCCACCGGCGAACCGGTTCGTCGCATCATGGATTCATGGATCTTCCAGGGGGGCTTTCCCGTTATCGACGTCGAAATTGTCAACGACGGACGGACGGCTCGATTCACACAACATCGTTTCGGCTACGCCGGCGACTTGGGCGATGGCGAATCACTAATTCCAGCCTTTGATGACACGACCAAGTGGGCGATCCCGCTGATCTTTTCTCAGAAGAGTGCAACCGATGGAGTCATCACTTTCGAAAAGGTTCTTCTCGACGGCCCTTCCATCGATAGCGATCTCGTAGAGCCCGCCGAATGGCTTCTTGTCAACACCGAGGGCACCGGTTTCTATCGGGCCCGCTATGCCAGACCTCTCCGTGAAGCGCTCGTCGCCCATGCACTGAGTGATCTATCGCCTATCGAGCGCTACGGACTTATCGACGATATTTGGTCCTCGGTTCTCGCTGGCGACCTTGAGGCCAACGATTTCCTCCTCACCGTCGAAGCATTCGTTGATGAGACCGATCTTTCCGTCTGGCAACGAATCATCGGCGGTCTGAATGCCCTTGATCGGATCGTCGATGGCGAATCACGCACCGCGCTTCACAAACGCATTCATGCGTTGCTCACCCCCGCCTACCGCCGTCTCGGTGATGAACCTCGGCCACCGGACTCCGACCGACAACGGGCATTGCGCGGGGCACTCTTTGAAATGCTTGGAACGATCGGCGGCGATCTCGATGTCCGGGCTCGAGCTCGCGTACTGGTCGAGGTTGAAGGACTCGCTCCTGACCCGGCCCTTCTTGCCGCCGCGGTGAACGTGGTGGCAGCGAATGGAAGCGCCCAAGATTTTGAAAAATTCATTGCTCGTATGCGATCAGCAACAACCCCTCAGGAAGAGTTGCGTTATCTCAGCGCTCTGGCCGATTTCCCTGATCCCGACCTCATTGCCCGGCTCGCACGCATGGCGGTGACTGACGAAATCCGAACACAAAATGCACCACTGCTACTGCGGCGGGCTCTGGGTAATCGCGACGCGGGCGAAATCGCGTGGTTCTTTGTGGCTGCTGAATGGGATCTCGTGAATAGACGTTTCCCATCCAACTCGATCTCGCGACTCCTCGAAGGGATCCGATCCTTATCGAAACCATCAGTAGCGTCTCAGGTGTTGGTCTTCTTCGAAACCCACGCCGTCCCACAAGGTGACCGCATCCTCGCCCAACATCTTGAACGACTCGAGGTCAATGTGGCGTTACGGAATCGTGAGGGGAAGCGCTTTTCTCACGCTCTCGACGCTCGCGACTGAAAGTAATCGAGATCTGATTCAGAGCCATTTTTTTCGTCGGAAATAAAAATACAAAACGCTGGTGCAAAAAACATGAGCCCCAGTGCGCCGTAATATCCGAGGCGCCAAGACAATCCCGGCATATCAGCGAAACTCATGCCATAGACCCCCGCAATCAATGTTGCGACGATCAAGATTGCGCCCCACGATGTCATTTTCTTCATAACTTCGTTCATGCGGTTTGAAGCGAGGCCGAGACTGGCGTCGACCACGTTGCCCATCAGTTCGCGTTGCGTGTCGATCTGGTCGATAACTCGTAATAGGTGATCAAGCACATCTTGAATATAAAGAACGGAAGCGTCACCAATCCATGGAACTTCGTGGCGAAGCAAAGCGAGAACCACATCGCGCAGCGGAACCACCCTGCGACGAAAGATAATGAGATCACGACGAAGAGCGAGGAGGTCTTGTTGAAGCGACCCATCCAACGGCGGGCCGAGGTCGAAAAGTTGCTCTTCCAAGACCTCGAGACGATCTTCCGACTCTTCGATCTGGGAGAAATATCCGTCGACGAGCGAATCGAGCAGAACATAAAGCAGATAGCCGACACCCAGATCCACTCCGCGGGTGATGTCGTAGCGCGAGCGGACACCATCGATAGCAAAGGACTCGCCGTGTGGATTGATTTCGCGGACTGTGATGATCCAATTGGGGCCGATAAAGAAGTCGACCTCACACATATCGCCATCGGCAGCACGCGCGTAGGCAACGAGGAAGGCGTAGTTCGGAAAACGCTCAAGTTTGGCCCGCTGGCCGTGCTTCCTCACATCTTCGATCACTAGTTCATGCAACCCAAAAAGCGGGACCAATTGGTTCAAGTCATCAAGGTCAGGCCCGATCACGTCAACCCAAACCATGGCCGAGGTATCGGCAACTGCGGTTGCTACTTCGTCAAGAGTACCGACCATTCGAATACCATTTACGTCGTAGACAATTGCATTCATTGAGCGCTCTTTTCCGCCGCGGATGCACGAGTCGCGTCTCGTTCGGTGCCAGTCACGCTCGTAAGCCGACGTTCCCAACGGCCAGCAAACATTTGCGCGCCCCACGCCAACCCTACGACCAGAAGTACGACGCCCAATCCTCGTAAATGCTGATATCCGCCGCCAAACGAGCCCATCGAGACCACCGATGTGGGCCATACAAACCAACTCACCGCTATGCACACCACGAGATATGACGGCCTGTATCGACCGAGGCCACAAGCCGCAAGCAAGGCAAAACCTGCTGGCAGGTACCAGGGCCAGATGACTGGCCCTAAAAGAACATACGCAACGAGCATGACGCCGGTTGCTTTGATGTAGCCAACTCTGGGGCTACGCATGAGCATAACAAACGCAAGCACCGCAGTGGCCAACAAACCAAGTGCCCGAACGCCCGATGCCAGCGCTTGCCCGTCAATATTCAAACCGACAGCATTGATGATTTCGGAAATGCTGAAACCGATCTTGGTGGTTGGCGAATACGTGTCGTTGACCTTGCCGGTACTTTTGAGAGCGGTCAACCATCCCGGCCCTAAGCCCACCGCAAAACACCCAACAGCAATTGCCGCTACGGCCGAAAGGAAGACGACCGTGGTCGTTTTTATCCGTTCCTTCACCGATGCAAGCTCGCCGCGCCAGCACCATCCGAAATACACCAATCCAAGTACTGCGGGGATTTTGATTGCTGTCGCAGCGGCCAGAAGTGCGACTGCAGTTTTCTTGTAACCGCGTTGGGCAACTGCAAATCCAATGGCAAGAAATCCAAACAGGAGTGCGTCGTTATGTGCACCGCCAATGAGATGCAAAATAACAATCGGATTACCAATTCCAATGGCAATTGCAACAGCGGGCGAAAGTCCATTACCCGCCGCGATAAGTCCTATTCCAATTGCAGCAGCGATCACCGCAAGCCATACGATTGCTCGATAAACATTGATGGCAGCCACCGGGTGGTGGCCCGCCACTTCGACAGCAGTGCGACTGGCCAGAACTGCAACCGGCCCATACGGAGCAGGAGCCGAGCGCCAAACAGGGTCAGCGCCTGTGGTCCAGTCATTACGGCCGAGTTGCAACGGCCCGACAGAGCTTGGGTCAATGCCGCGACTCGACATTTCGCCTTGCGCCACATAGCTGTACACATCGTTTGACAACAATGGTGGCCCAAGTGAAACCGGAATCGCCCAAAGCGCAATAACTGCGCCGACGATGACAACGGCCTTGCGAGGATCGGCGATGCGACCAGCACGGTGAATAAGTCCCAGCCATCCAATGGCAAGAAGAATCAACCCGATCAAGAAAAAGAGAGTGGACTGCGTCGATGTCCCTGGATGAGGAATCCCAGGGATAGTGAGCCTCCAACTTGGAGGGGCGAGGCGCCAAAGGGGCGCGGCGGCGGCAATCAGCGTTCCGCCCAGCAATCCAGAAAGGGCGCTCAGGCCCGTTTGCCAATATCGTGGACGGTCACTGACAGACGGCTGCCAATGGGATTCGTCACGCTCTTGACGAAGTTTGTCATCGGTTGGGCCGTAGAGAATCTTCCGCCCTCGATCCATCATCATGCTCAACTCGGGAGACGCAGCAATCGCCGCCCGAGCGCGTTCAATCGTCGAGGTCACAATTTGAGGTTAGCGAAACAAAGCGTGTAGTTGGGTGTCATCACTTCGGGGGAAGTCCCCATCCGGGCTCATACCCCACTGCTTCGCGAAGTGACTTCGCCACCCATCCCTCCTCTAACAATTCAATTTGGTCGGTAGAAACCATTGATGGGTGCTCTACGCCGCACGCATGACCAAGCCGCTCTAGTTCGAATCGCACCGCCGCCAGATAGTTCGCACATCGCACCGACTTAAGCGTCGGATCGAGGCCCCGAGTAAGGCGAGGTCGCTGTGTTGCGACTCCGGTTGGACAGCGATCGGTATGGCAACGCAGCGATTGGATACAACCGATCGAGAACAACGCAGTGCGGCCAACGTTCACCATGTCGCAACCAAGCGCCAACGCCACAAGAGCACTTTCAGGAAGTCCCAACTTGCCCGAACCGATGAAAGTGACATCGTCGGCGAGTCCGGCCTCGGCAAACCGACGGTAAACACGAGTGAAGCCCCAGCGGAATGGCAGTGACATGTGATCGGCGAAACTGAGAGGCGCTGCCCCCGTTCCACCTTCGCCACCATCAATCGTTACGAAATCAGGGCCACCACCCGAAACTCCCATTCGATGAACGAGATCATCCCAAAACTGCGTTTCACCAACAGCAGACTTGATGCCCACAGGAAGCCCAGTTTCTTGAGCAATATCTTCTACGAATTGGATAAGACCGTCGACATCGGAAAACGCAGAATGTCCTGCTGGACTTTTACATACCTGCCCGACAGGAACCCCGCGAATGGCAGCAATCTCAGGAGTTACCTTCCCTGCGGGCAATAGCCCGCCCAATCCGGGCTTTGCCCCTTGGCTCAACTTGATCTCAATGGCGCGAACAGGCGCAGACGCCACCGTCTCAACCAAACGATTCAGATCAAATTTGCCGCGGAGGGTCCGGCAACCGAAATACCCAGTACCAATCTGATACATAAGTTCTCCACCGTGGCGATGATGATCGGAAATACCGCCTTCGCCAGTTGCTTGAAGTGCACCCGCTAACGCGCAACCACGATTAAGTGCCTCGATGGCCGGTCCACTTAGGGAACCGAAACTCATACCTGAGACATTCACAATGGAATCTGGCCGGAAGGCGAGTGTCCGTCTGTGCGAGCCCCCAAGAATCTTCAGGCTCGGAAGGGACCGCTCAACATTTGGATGGTCGGATGCACCGTCGGGATCATCGAAGGGAAATGCTGATTGTTTAAATATTGTGTAATTACGCGGAGCAGCGAGATCGTTATCGCTCCCAAACCCAAAATAGCTATTTTCGCCTTTCGCTGTCGTGTACACCCATTTGCGCTCATCACGACTAAAAGGTCGCTCTTCATTGTTATCGGTGACGATGTACTGACGAAGTTCAGGACCTACGGCTTCAAGGATGAATCGAAGGTGCCCAACCACCGGAAAATTACGCAATATGGCGTGTTTCCTCTGAACGAGATCGTAAATAGCGAGAAGCAACAAGAGCAGGAAGAGGACAACGAACGGGATCCACCAAGCCATCTCAGGATCCTACGGCACTCGGACCAAATTGCAGATCAGACAAGCGCAAGAACAAGACCGACCTGACCGAGGTGATAGGTGGTCATAACCACGAGTCGACTCCGAGCGAAATCTTCAACGAACCGAGTCCAACCCAAGACAGTGTCGCTGACTGCGAAAAGTAGAGCACCGACAATCGCAAAGAACAGTGCTGTGCCAAACGCGCTCACTACCATCAGTGACAGAACAAGCATGTACGCAGCAACAGGAACGATGAGAGATGCGTCCGACTTTGCCGCTCCCGCTATGACCTTGCGCCCGACGATGCCAAGCATCGCAGCCATGAGTGCGATACCGGCCACCATCCAGATCACGCTGACACCCAGCGCTAATAGAGCAACGATATAGAACAAGTGGGCAACAAAAAATGCGCCAAGACCAAAGAGGAAGAGATCTTTCGGGACCATAAGGCACACATCGCCGAACAGGGAAAAGAAAAGTCCAGCGATGATCATGAACTGTGCGAACTCCGACGATGGATTCATCGCAACTGTCGTTGCGATGAGCCCGATCATTACGAGTGGCTTGAAGAGAAACTCGGCACCACGATTGTTGCGAGAGACGATGATCCAATCGATGACGGCGATCACTGCAGTCATGCTGAGGAGCAAAAATGCCATTGCATTCATGGTGCATCCAGACGAGGAAGAACCAGAAAAAGGCTGTCAGGACAAACATCGGTTGTTGAAGCCCACTCGCTCAAACTGTCCAGTGAAACCCACGCCACTTCTACGATCTCTTCATCGGAAAAGGCAAACGGGCCATCAGAGTGGACTTGGTAGATGCGTCCGATCTCACGCACTGATTCATCTTCGTAGGTTCCTTCACCGAGATACGCGAGTTCGCCTCCCACACCCAGTTCCTCGGCAAGTTCTCGAGATGCTGCCAATTCCCAGGCTTCCCCGGTTGCAACAACTCCCCCAACAGCAACGTCCCATTTCGAGGGCCATATGTCTTTCCAATCGGCCCGCCGATGCACAAGTACTTCGCCAATCGCGCTGCGCACGACGATGAAGACCGATCGATGAAGAAGATTTCGTTCCCGCATTTCCGCCCGCGTCACTGATTCGACCACGCGTCCCATTTCATCAAACACATCGACTAACTCAACGAGGAAAGAATTATCGGGCATTAGAGAGCAGATGCTCGCAGCAACGCTTCGCTGAATGAAACGCCTTCGTCGAAGAGAGCACGAAGTTGGACCACGTGGCGCGGTCGATTCATGCCGAGAACCCCAACGAGTTGATCGCCGCGCCCATAGAGAGCGACAAAACGAAATTCCTCGAGACTCCCATGCACGATTTCGCAGCGATCGCCAGGTGCCGGACGACCCGCCAATTGAATCTTTCGATCGTATTGGTCGCTCCAAAACCATGGAACAGGATCGAAGGATTCCGGAGCGCTACCGCGCTCATCGGCCAACACCCGACGAGCAGCAGCACCACCGCCGGCAATTGCATGCTCCCAATGTTCGATGCGCAGCATCTGACCAAAGCGTGCACTCGGGTAACGGGCGATATCGCCACATGCCGCAACCCCGGGGCCAGCAGAAAGTGTGCCGTCGCAAACAACTCCGTCATCAAGATTTAGACCCGAGCCGTCGAGCCAACCGGTATTTACCGTGACACCAATGCCCACGACAACGATCTCGGCCGGCACTGAAGCGCCATCGGTGAGAGTCACACCCACGACGCGCTGACGGCCATCGACCGTGACTGTGTCGAGATGATCGACTCCAACTCCAAGCCGCAGATCAACGCCATTTTCACGATGAACCTGCGCGCAAACTTCGCCAATCACAGGACCGAGAATTCGTTCGAGCGGAAGAGGCAGCGCCTCAATAAGCGTGACATCAAGGCCTCGTTTACGACAGCTGGAAGCAACTTCAGCACCGATGAAGCCGGCACCGATAACGACAACGCGTGACGGCATGGCCTCGAGTTCCTCGCGCAAGGCCAGTGAATCCTGGAGCGTGCGCACAACATGCACACCGTCGATTCCCGCGGTGCCTGGAAGGTGTCGGGCTGCTGCGCCAGTGGCAATGATAAGTGAATCGTATGTAACGGATTCAGTATCGCCGCTTGTGGCAACGAGATCTACGACATGAGACTCAAGAGAGAGAAACGTTGCCCGCACCCCGAGCCGAAGATCGAGACCAAGGTCCTCTTGTGCCACCGGTAAGGCGATGCGCTCAGCATCCCATTCACCGGTGAGAATCTGTTTCGAAAGCGGCGGCCGATCATAAGGAAAATCGACATCGCTATCGACGAGGATAATCGGGCCATCGTGTCCTTCAGTTCGCAATGTCTTAGCCGCGTGCATTCCCGCAAGGGACGCACCAACAATCAATGTCGTACTCATAAGAAGTCAGGACTCTACGGCGCCAGCAGTGCCAACGTGTGATCAATCAATGATTGAAATGGCTTGCTTCGGGCAGCGCTGCACCGACTCTTCCATCTTGGCGCGCATGGACTCGGGCGGATTCTCGTCGAGCACGTAGAGGAAATCATCTTCGCGAACCTCAAAAACCTCGGGAGCGATTCCCATGCACACTGCGTTACTTTCACAAAGGTCGAAATCGACGACGATTCGCATTGTGTTCCCCTTCCACTCAGGTCTAGATAGCTGGGCTCCATCATGCCCCATCTGATGGGCCCTCGTGACCCTTTCATGGCGACGAGGGGTGCTCCGATGTGACAGATTAGGGAATGAACCAACTCGCTCCCCTTGCCGGTGTCCGGATCCTTGAAGCATCCATTCTCGGTCCTGCCGCCCTCACCACCAATCTTGCCGAACTTGGCGCCGATGTCATCAAAGTCGAAGCCCCCGGTGGCGATTATGGCCGGGAGATGACTTGGCCAATCGTGGAAGGAACTTCACTTCTTTTCCTTCATGCCAATCGAGGAAAACGCTCGATTGTTCTCGATCTCCGCACCGAGGAAGGCGCTCAAGCCTTCAAAGATCTCGCCGCTGACGCCGATGTCGTTGTTGAAGCAATGCGTCCCGGCGCTCTCGCTCGCCGAGGCCTCGGTTACGAGGACCTCAAGGTGATCAATCCGAAGATCGTTTTCATGACAATCAGTGGCTACGGCATGACCGGCCCGTACCGGGATCTCCCCAGCCACGGGATTGCCTATGACACCTGGGCAGGCATCGTTCCTCCCGCCTATGACGAGGACGGTTACTGCTACATCCCCGAGCACACGTCGATCGGGATCAATGCCGGCCCGTTGTACGGAGCCGTTGGCATCCTCGCCGGCATTATTCATGCTCGCGCAACTGGCGAAGGTTGCTACATGGAGATTGCACAGTCCGATGCCGCCGCGGCATTTGACTGGTATCGAAGCGAATCGGTAAAGGCGTATGAGCGCCCGCAGTCTGAAGTAACCGGAAACAAATCAGATAACTTCGAACGCCGACCGGCCGGCACTGCTGGAATGCGGGAAGGCGTTCGCTATCAGATGTACGCAACCGCTGATGGCCACATTTTGTTCATGGCGTCAGAGCAAGCATTTTGGAAGAACTTCTGTAAGGGAATTGACCGCAACGACCTGTTCGAAAAGTTTCCCGGTTCAAAATACGCCGACCATGCTCGCGGCAACCGCGAACTCCTCGACGAACTCACCAAAATTTTCAAGACCAAGACTTCGGCTCAGTGGATGGACTTTGGCGGGGAGTGGAACACGCCACTTGCTCCGGTGAACACCCACGCAAACCTCGGAGACGACCCACAATTCAAAAATCGAATGAATTGGATCCCGAAAGAAATTCTTGGCGCCGACATGCTGCCAAACCCCGTGAAAATCGTTGGAGCCGAACTCCCAATTCCGCGAAAAGCGCCGGAATCTGGCCAACATAGCGAAGAGATTTTGCGCGAGGTTCTCGGTTACGGCGACGAGCGAATTAGCGCAATGCACGAAAAGGGTGTCCTCGGCTGAGCGAGGCCAACGACTTCGATTCTGCTCCTCCCGCTGACGGCGCAGACGGTGCACCGGCGGGACAATTGTCGCCTTGGCGCGTGGTCGGACGCGTCCTGTTCCTCATCGTCACCGCTATTGCGCTCTACGGGCTCGCTCCCGAACTGCTCAATATGTGGGGCCAGGTTCCACAACTGCAAAACATCAGTCCGTATTGGTTTGTTGCAATGGTTGCCCTCGAGGGGGGGTCCTATGCATGCGCGTGGGAGTTGACCCGCATTGCACTCCCCAAGGTGTCGTGGTTTGTTGCCGCAACCTCGCAACTCGTCGCAAACGCTGTCGCCAAGGTGGTCCCAGGGGGTGCTGCGATTGGCGCCGCCACCGGTTTCCGAATGCTGTCGGTCTCCGGTGTCGATCGCGGATCGGCCGGAGCCGCTCTGGCTGCGAACGCCATCATCTCCAACGGTGTTCTTCTTTGCCTTCCAATTGTTGCGGTGGCGCTTTCCATTATCGGGGCTCCCATCCCCGAAGGTCTTGTCCATGTGGCCTGGGGCGGAGCCGTTCTCGCTTTGGTGCTTTTTGGTTTCACCTATTGCCTCATCCGATTCGATCGACCAATCCATTTGCTTGGTCGCGCTATCGAAAGAATCAGCAGTTGGATACAGCGGCGTCGGGGCCACTCTGGTGGAACCACTGCCGAAGGAATGATCCGACAACGAGATCAGATGGTGGCGGCTTTGGGGTCCCGTTGGCGTGCCGCCTTGTTTGCCGCGGTTGGAAACTGGATCCTCGATTACTTCGCGTTGGTTGCCGCACTTCGAGCCTGTGGAGTAAACCCGCGCCTTAGTCTCGTGTTGTTGGCCTTCGCAGTCGCCGCGGTGCTCGGCATGATCCCAATCACGCCGGGAGGCGTTGGCTTTGTTGAAGCGGGGCTCACCGCGATGCTCGTGCTCGCTGACGTTCCTGGCGAAAAAGCGCTTCTCGCAACATTGGCGTACCGAGTCGTTTCGTATTGGCTTCCATTGCCGGCAGGCGTTGCCGCCCATTTCGCTTTCCGGCATCGCTATGGCTCCCAGGCTGCGGCAGTTTCCGCCTGATTGTCCGATTCACACCCCAATCCAGCCCGATTCTCACCCTCGTCTCAACTTTGATGAGGAATAGTGCTCATAGTCCGGTGGGTTCTGCCGATAACAGAAGTCACGGCAGCAATGCCAAGCACCCATCACCGTCCGGTGATGGCCGAGGGAGTGAACAATGTCAACAACTGAGATTCAAACCCGAACAGTCCATACCGAACTTCTTGCTGAAGCCGGTGCCCTTCGATTGCGTGCAATTGCACTTCGATCCCACGCCGACGATCTGGGCAATATTGTGGCGCCGTCGTATCGCCGACGTGCCTCAGAACTTGAACTTGAGTCGTGGTTACTTGAAGTTCGTTCTGGAATTCCAGACGAACTTATTCACTTCGCAGCCTGAAATCGACCATGCATCCGCACCCTGCTCGTGGTGTCTAGATTCGCTCGGTACATCGAGACACCGGAGCAAAGCGCCACCATGGGATTTCCTAGCGACATCAAGATCATCGAAACTTTTGTCGGAATGCCGAGCCGTAACCGCAAAGAGGTCTACCAGTTCCTGGCCCCCCATCTTCGCGACCAAGAGTCCAAAGACTTCCGGTTTCCAGCGCAATACATGTTTAAAGATGTACCGGCCGACACCGAGGAAGGCGTCGATCCTGTAGCGCTCCTTCTCGATAACCTCGATCGTCACAACATCGAAAAAGCGATGCTTGGGTTCAACCCCAACAATCTCGATTGCATTCGAGCGCTCGAGGAGCATCCCGACCGTTTCTTCACTTGTTTCGAATTCGATCCCACCGATGTCATGCCGGCGATCGACCGCATTCGCGAAGTACACGCCAGTGGCGTGAACCTTCGTGCGATCAGCACCTTCCCTGCCGGTTACCGCACCCCGCTCAATGACAAAAAGATGTACCCGTTCTACGCACTGGCCTGCGAACTTGATCTTCCGATCTTCGTTTGCGTCGGCATTCCTGGGCCACGAGTTCCATTCGCTCCGCAACATGTCGAACTTATCGACGAGGTCATGTACGACTTCCCCGACCTCACTTTTGTAATGCGTCATGGCGCCGAACCCTGGACCGAGTTGGCGATGAAACTCATGTTGAAGTGGCCAAACCTTTATTACTCCACCTCAGCATTCGCCCCGAAGCACTACCCAAAGACCATCGTCGACTACGCGAACAGCCGTGGCGCCGACAAGGTCATGTATGCCGGCTATTTCCCCGCCGGCCTCAGTTACGACCGCATCTTCAGTGAACTGCCCACTGTGCCATTCAAAGACGAGGTGTGGCCGAAGTTCCTCCGTGAAAACGCCATGAAAGTCCTGAAGCTCTAGGAGCGAACGGCTCCGTTGCCCAGCAAATATCACTGATGCGCCAACCTCGCAATGTTGGCGCCATGGTGTCCACAACAACCTTCGGCGCCGCCCTTCTTTACGCGGGCATTGTCGGCATATCCGCCGCAACCTGAGCGGCACCATCGGTGTTATGCCTTCGAAATGTCTTTCCACGGAAGGTCTTTATCGGTCTGGATCTCGCGAGGAAGCCCAAGTGCACGCTCGGCGATCATGTTGCGATGCACCTCGGTGGTACCACCACCAATCCGCGACCCGTATTGGCCCATAACCTGACGTTGCCAAAAGCCAGAATCAGGGGCATCGGCCTTATCGAGCATGCCAGCAGCACCCTCGATTTCGATAGCGAGGTCGTATTTACGTTCGGCGGACGCCACCATGAAGTTCTTCATCACTGACGGATCAGGTGGGTTGCCCCGACCATTCAGAATGAACGACTGCATACGAAGACCCAAGAGTTGCAGCATTCGCTCGCGGGCATAGATGTCGGCGAGGCGTTCGCGAATAACTGGATCTTCAGTTCGTCCGAATTCTCGGGCCGTCTTTAACAACGCATCGAAAGAATTGGGACCACCAGAATTTGACCCAATCATTCCTGCTTCACTGGAAAGAACGGTGCGAGTAACTGACCATCCGTTGTTGATTTCACCGACAACGTTTTCCGCTGGAATCAAGACGTCGCTGAAAAACACCTCATTGAAATGGGCTTGCCCAGTTGCCTGGACAAGCGGGCGCACTTCAATTCCCGGCGTTTTCATATCAACAAGAAAGAACGTGAGTCCTTTGTGTTTCGGAACATCGGGGTCGGTGCGAGTAACCAGAATGCCCCAGTCGGCGAATTGCGCCTGAGTGTTCCAAACCTTCTGTCCATTCACAATGAATGAATCGCCATCGCGCACCGCGCGAGTTGAAAGCGCAGCAAGATCGGAACCAGCACCCGGCTCACTAAAAAGCTGACACCAGGTCTCTTCACCGCTGAGAAGTCTCGGCAGGAATCGTTGCTGCTGCTCGGCGGTACCGTGCCGCATGATGGGTGGGCCAACCAACGAAAGCGCGGCGCCACCAAAACCCATAGTGACGTCGTACTTGGCGGATTCTTGGCCGAAAATCACTGATACCGCAGCGCTGTCACCACGACCACCAAATTCCTTGGGCCACGTAATTCCGCCCCAACCGTTGTCGTAAAGCGTTTTCTGCCATTCTCGACATCTCAGGCTGTAAGCAAAAGCGGCCTCTTCGGAATCGTTTACCGGGCCACGGGACCAATCGGCATCGGTTCCGGTCTTGAGTGTTGCGTGGGCATCGAGAAACGCTCGGATCTCTGTCCGCAGCCCCGCCTCTTCTGGAGATTCGTCAAAGTTCACGAGAGTCGACTTTAGATGACTGCGGGTTGCCGGTTGCACTTCAGCACACCGATAAGGGCCGTAGTCTCAACATTGATGACTGCACCTCGACCGACCGAGCGTCAAAGAGCATTCCGCACCGCTCTCGGAGCGGGAACGGTGGTTCTTTTCCTTGCCCTCGTTGGTTGCTCAGGCGGATCTACCTCTTCCTCTCCCGATCCTTCTTCAATCACAACGCCACAAGGCCCTTCAGAGTTGCAGTACAAGGCTCACACCGATCCCGCTTCGCCAATCACCGTTGCTTCTGGTCACCGTTTCGCCATCATGCTTCCGGCCGATCCCGGGGCCGGCTGGCGATGGGTAATGGCCCCCGTCGACACCACTATCGTTGTGCCACTTGGCTCGGAATTTCGCGACGATGCATCGTTACTAACGCAAACCAATTCCGCGGTGACATCGACAACCTCAACAATCTCCCCGGCTACCACTAGGTCCGGCACTAGTTCCGGCACTAGTTCCGGACCCTCCGCAGCCAACAGCGTCACTCCGGTGTCACCGTCAACAACAACCGCGCTTCCACTCGTGCAACTCCTCTCGTTCGCCGGTCGAAATGTTGGCGCCACCACAATCAGATTTCGCTATGAACAAATAGGTGGAGCGGTCGGACCACCCGTGACGGTTACCTTCAATCTCACCGTCACTCCCAGCACTGCGCCTACGTCTCGTTAACGCTCACGAATCTTTCGGGCGTATTGTTCGATCCTGTTCCCATTGCTTGCGGTCCTGCTCAAGTTCAAACCCCGGCGGAACGCCATCTTCGAAATCAAGAGGCCGCATGGCGAGATCGATCGCCATCCATAACGTCCGCGAAAATGGGAAAAAGAGAAACGGAACCGCTAGAGCAGCGAAGGCCACACCCGAACCAATCCACCACATCGGCGGATCTGGCCAGGTCGTCGCAACGCCGACGAAGAGAACGAGCACAACAGCCAATTGCGCCAAACAAATATTGAGAAACCACGAACCAAGCCATTGACCGGGAATTCTCCCGAACACCAGGCCGCAGCCCGGACACTCTGGTCGCATCATCACCCAAAAACGAAACAAATCACCGTGTCCACAAACCGGGCAGCGACCACGTGCACCTCGTCGGATCAGGCTGCTAGTCGAATTGCTCACGTCGTCATTGTGCTACCTCACCAATGATTTCGACCAGTGCAGGCCGATAACCTCAGGTTGTGACTGAGATCAACCGGATTGAAGAACTCGCGCGACTGTTCGTGTTCATCGCCGATTCCGATTTTCATGGCCACTATCCGGTGTATGAACAACTCGCCCGTTCCATTGCCACCGACCATGAACTCCTTTCGTTCATCGACGGTGCCTCCGCCGCAAATACTCGCCGCGGTCGCGTTCCTTTATTGTTCTTCGCAGCAACTCACGATGTTGTTCTCCGATTCCCCGACAGCGAACTTTTTCGGTGTTACCGGGGAGAAAGCGATGCCGATTTACTCGCCGAATTTCGACAGATGGTCCTCGACTTTTCCGAGGTAATTCTTTCGAACATGCGTACTCGCTCCGTGCAGACAAACGAAGTCGGCCGCAGCGCGGTGCTTGTCCCTGCATTTGCGCGCGCCACTCGCGACGTCACCTCGCCAGTTGCGTTTGTTGAGATTGGCCCTAGCGCTGGACTGAATTTGTTCTTCGATCAGTTCGCAATCACGGTCGAGCGAAACCGAACAGTTCTCGAACGTACCGGTCCTCGACAATCGACAGTTCAACTGGTTTGTGAAGTGCGCGGATCAATCATCCCTACCTTTCAATCAACTGCACCCCTCCAAGGTCAACGCACCGGCATCGACCCCAACCCCATAGATGTCACCAACCCCGACGAATCCCGGTGGCTCGCCGCCTGCGTGTGGCCCGGCTCTCCCGACCGCCCGCAACGACTCGCCGCCGCCCTCACTATCGCCAAGGAACACCCGCCACAACTTGTTCAAGGCGATGCGGTGGCGGAACTTCCTGCGCTCATTTCGACTATCTCCGCGGATCAACACCTCGTGGTCTTCTCCACCTGGGCCCTCGCCTACATCAACGAGGAGGGCCGGCGTTCGCTCACCAATGCACTCGACGCCATTGGAGCAACCCGGGACTGTGACCTTGTTTGTTTCGAGGAACCTCGCTTCCTCGAGTGGCTTCCCCCAGTTACTGATGGGGTTTCGTCATTTGATCCCGGAACCGGAACACCGACCGCTCTTGGCCTGCGATCATGGCGAAGCGGGAATCGTGAGTCCACAGCACTGGCTGTTGCTCACCCCCACGGACGCTGGATCCACTGGTTAGAGGACGTACATGGCTGATTGGGTGTTAAAACGAACCGCAGCTCGCGTTGTTGTTCTTGATCAATTTGGGCACGTTCTTCTCCTTGAAGGACGCGATCCCGCCGACCCCTCGAAAGGGAACTGGTGGGAAATTCCTGGAGGTGGCATCGAGGAGGGTGAAACGAGCGCTGAAGCGGCCAAACGCGAGTTGTTCGAAGAAACCGGCATCCACGAAGCCGAAATTGGACCTTGCGTATGGACACAACATTCGAAATTCACGTTTGCCGGATGGAAATTCGACCAACACGAACATGTGCACGTGGCGTGGACAGACCGCATCGACCTTTCCACTCGCGAACCCGGAGGGCTTGAGGCATTTGAGGTTCTGGCCTTTGGCGGACACCACTGGTGGGGGCTTGACGAACTTCTCGCTAGCGAAGTGAATGTGTTACCGGTGCGCTTGCGCGAGTTTCTCCCCGATCTTGTCAGCGGCACGATCCCCGACAACCCTCTCGACATCACCCACATCGACCCTGCCATTTGGTTTTAGCCATGTCGCCCAACCCTCCGATTATGCCGATGATCATTGCCTCAATCCTGGCGGCCGGCATCGTTCCGCTTGTTTTCCTCCCCTTCTCAAAAACGATTTGGCTCGCTCTCGATGTGATGATGAGGCCGATTGAACCGGGCGAGGTTCTCCCCGGCTTCGGCCCTCAGCGCAACGCACCGTAACCTCGTCTCCTGATGGCCGACGCTTCTCCTCCCAGTGCAATTAATACCGACGTGGTCATTGTGGGCGCAGGCCCCGCTGGCTGTGCTGCCGCCATAGTTCTGCGCCGTCGCAACCACAGCGTCATCGTTATCGATAAGGCGACCTTCCCTCGAGACAAGATTTGTGGAGACGGCCTCACTACTGCAGCACTTCGCGAACTTGAAGATCTTGGCCTTGACCCAGCAAACGTGCCTTCATGGGTCACTGTCGACGATGTCATTGTTCGATCACCAAGTGGACGCGAAGTTGTCTTCCCGCTGCCGCGAAACGCCGGAATCTACGCGGCAGTATGTCGCCGAACCGACCTCGATAACGCGCTTGTTGATCTCGCACGATCAGTCGGCGTCTCCATTCACGAAGACACCGCGCTTCATTCACTTGAGCAAAATGACCACTCAATTACCGTCACCACATCAACCAACATGACCATCACGGCCCGCCATCTCATTGCCGCCGATGGCATGTGGTCGCCGTCTCGCAAATTGCTCGGCGTTACCGAACCCAACTACCGCGGCGAATGGCACGCGTTTCGTCAGTACGTTACTGGCGTCTCCGAGCGAGCATCTCGCGAACTGGTTGTGTGGTTTGAACCCGATCTTCTTCCGGGCTACGCGTGGTCGTTCCCACTGGCCAATGGCAGTGCCAACATCGGATTCGGAATCCTGCGCGAAGGCAGTTCGTACAAAGTTGGGGATATGGCAGAAGTGTGGCGAAACTTTCTGAAGCGCCCGCATGTTCGCGAGTTTCTCGGACCAAATGTTCAGGCCGAATCCCCCCATCGGGCATGGCCGATTCCGGCCCGAGTTGAATCCATCACGCTTACGGCCAAACGCGCGCTTTTCGTTGGAGATGCCGCCGCCGCCACCGACCCCATGACCGGTGAGGGAATTGGCCAGGCGCTTTCCACTGGCCGATGGGCCGCGGAAGCGATCAATGCCCACTTCGATGACATCGCCAGCCGAAATGACGCATACGAATCACAGGTCCACAACCAACTTGCCGTTGACCATGTCTTTGCCCAACGCCTCACTTCGATCCTGAAGCGGCCCCTTGGTGCCCGCGGCGCCGTGCGCATTGCCGGGCTCTCAGACTGGACCAGGCGCAATTTTGCCCGGTGGCTCTTTGAGGATTACCCCCGAGCCCTCATCCTCACCCCATCTCGCTGGCACAGGGGCATGTTCACTGGTCCGGGCGCCTACCGTGGCACCCATGCAGACACCACTCACTGAACTTCTCGAAATCGAACATCCGGTGATGCTGGCCGGAATGGGTGGTGTCAGCTATCACGAACTTGTAGCAGCGGTAAGCGAGGCTGGCGGTTTCGGCTGCATGGGCGCGTCCACGATGTCACTCGAACGAATGAACGAGGAGATGGATCTCGTTGCCTCGAGCACGACAAAGCCTTGGGGCGTCGATCTCCTCACTGCACTTCCCGGCAGCATGGCTGAACAAGTGCAGTCGATCATCGACCATGGCGGTCGAGTCTTTGTCGCAGGTCTTGGCATTCCACGCGAGGTCATCGAGTTATGCCACGACAACAACCTCATCGTTGCCTCGATGTGCGGAAAAGTTCGCCACGCGGTGAGCGCCGTTGCTGCTGGTTGCGATCTTGTCATTGCCCAAGGCACAGAAGCAGGTGGGCACACCGGAACCATTGCAACAATGGCGCTTGTTCCTCAAGTTGTCGACGTCGTTGAAGGAAAAGTTCCTGTCGTTGCCGCTGGAGGCCTCTTCGACGGACGCGGTCTTGCCGCCTCGCTCTCGCTTGGCGCAGCCGGAGTATGGATCGGCACGCGTTTCATCGCGACACCAGAGGCGTACGGAACTCCTGGCTACAAAGAACGTCTTCTCACAATGGCCGAAGATGACACTGTTGTGAGCCGCGCCTATTCAGGTAAGACATGTCGAGTCGTGCGCAACTCCTACACCCAACAGTTCGAAGAACACCCTGAACAGTTGCAACCGTTTCCCGCTCAATTACTTGCGTCAATGGAAGACGGAGCAAATCACCTTGGCGCCGGACCCGACACAGAGGTCGATCCCGACCGCGAATTCTGGCCGGCAGGTCAAGGGGTCGGGGCGATCGATTCCTTGCAACCGGCGGGAGACATTGTTCGATCAATGGTGGCCGAAGCCCAAGCAGTTATCGACCGAATGAGTGCTCTGCGTTAAGGGCTACGACACCCAACTCTTGAGTTTTTCGATGGTACCGATGGCGTCGCCACCGACGGGAATGATGTTGAGCACGGTGACACCAGCCTCGGCAAACGCTTGCACACGCTCTTTCACGAAGCCTTCCGGGCCGCACAAGTTCGTGAGTTTCAAGAACTCAGCAGGAACCAAGGCAGCAGCTTCATCTTTCTTGCCATCGAGGTAGAGGTCCTGAATCTTTTCTGCCTCTGCTTCGTAGCCATACCGACACATGAGATCGTTGTAGAAGTTGTGGCCTTTCGCTCCCATGCCCCCGACGTAGAGCGCAACCATCGGGCGCGACATTTCTGCAATTGGCGCAGCATCATCGCCAATTGCGACAAGTCCACCAGCCGCGATTTCAAGTGGCCCAAGCGATGCGTCGCGCTTGGCCGCGCCTACCGCAAGGTCGGATCCCCACACTTCCTCCGCTCGTTCCGGAAGGTAGAAAATTGGCAACCAGCCATTGGCGATTTCGGCAGTTAACTCAACATTCTTCGGACCAAGCGAAGCGATCCAGATAGGGATCTCCTCGCGAATTGGTTTGGCGATTATCTTGAGCGGCTTGCCCATACCCGTGCCCTGATCGGCCGGCAATGGCAATGTGTAGTACTTCCCGTTGTACTGCACACGCTCGCGCTTCCAGACCATCCGGCAAATGTCGATGATTTCGCGTGTACGGCCCAACGGAGCGTCGTACTTCACCCCATGGAATCCTTCGATGACCTGGGGGCCACTTGCGCCAAGACCGAGAATGAATCGACCATCAGTAAGCGTGTCCATACTGGCGGCCGTCATCGCCATAAGCGTGGGCGTACGCGTGTAGATCGGTAAAATTCCCGACGCAATAGTGACGGACTCGGTCTTAGCGGCGAGATAGCCCATGAAAGTTGGGGCATCAAAGCCGTAGGCCTCAGCCACCCACGCTATATCGAGACCCGCTTTTTCGTAGGAGGCTACCTTTGCGGCAGATTCGGCGAACCCACCTGCGTAGTCGATCTGCATACCTAATTTCATCGTTGCCATAACAAGGCCTCCGCCGCTTTCGATGTTTTGAAATTCGTTGGTTGAAGTCAGTGACTGTGCGGGCCGTCGGCAAGATTGGCCAGCCCCTCGGCCCGAGCGGCTTGAAGCGAAACTGCTCGCTCAGCGTCATCCCGCACGCGTTCGGCATCGAGTTCGCTCTGCCGAAACGCCTTCAAGTCGGTAAGTTGCGCACCATCGACATTTGCCAGATCGGTGCCATTTTCAAAAACAACGTGATAACGAATCCAAGTTATTCCCGAAACAAACCACACTTTGCCAGGGGTGCCAGCCGGCGCACCAGGAAGGTCAACCGCAGCGACCACCTTTTGACGGCGCTTAAACATTTTCTCGGTACTGATCTTGGGTGCCATGGGAGACCACGCTACCGAACTGCCAGCCTGCGCAATGCAACCAGTTGCGAAATAGCCCCTGGGCGCTCACCAATGGCTACGCTCCAACGGTCCCTTTCCCCTATCCCGCACCTTGGTGCGAGGAGCATCACCATCTCATGACTGACATCGGTTTCGACGGCAAAGTTGCAATCATCACTGGCGCCGGCGGTGGTCTTGGCCGTCAGCACGCCTTAGAACTCGCCCGCCGCGGGGCTCGCCTGGTCATCAACGACCTCGGTGGATCAGTGAATGGCGAGGGTGGCAACGTCGGTCCCGCTCAATCGGTGGTTCAGGAGATCATTGACCTAGGCGGCGAAGCAGTCGCTGATGGCAATTCGGTGGCCACCTCCGAAGGCGGCAAAGCGATTGTTCAAACTGCGGTCGAGGCGTTCGGAACTGTCGACATCATCGTCAACAACGCAGGCATTCTTCGCGATAAGTCGTTCCACAATCTTGATCAACAAATGATCGAGGCCGTCATTCAAGTTCATTTGCTCGGTGCGTTCTATGTCACGCAGCCGGCATTTCAGATCATGCGTGAGAAGGGCTACGGCCGCATCGTTTCGACAAGTTCGAACTCTGGACTTCTTGGAAACTTTGGTCAGGCGAACTACGGCGCCGCCAAGATGGGACTCGTTGGCCTCACCAATGTTCTTGCCATTGAAGGCCGCAAGTTCAACATCAAGGCCAACGCCATTGCTCCCGTTGCCGCTACACGCATGACCGAAGGCTTATTCGAAGGCGTGGTCGAAAAAATGGACCCTGCCCTCGTAAGTCCACTCGTTGCGTATCTCGCCTCCGAAGCATGTGAACCAACTGGTGAAATCTTTTCTGCCGCTGGTGGGCTTATCGCCCGTATGTTCGTTGGCCTGACTCCCGGCTACTTCAATCCGAGCCTCACCGCCGAAGACGTCGCCGCTCACTTGTCCGATATTCGCGACGAAGAGGGCTACATCGTGCCGTTCGATAACACTGACGAAATCAAGAAGATCATCCGCATCATTTCACCGCAGTAAAAAGTGACGGCGAGATCACTCGTCGTCAGAGGACACCATTATGGGAGCACCGTGGTGGACCACCACGCGCCATTGACCATCGAGGCCGCGCTCAAACACGTTGAGCGCACTAATGGTCGCGCTCGCACCAAACGTGAGCAGATTTTCGTCGCACGACACCCACGCAACATCATCTACAACCACGACATGTTCGTCGGTGACAATGAATTGCAGAACTTGATCGCTGTTGAACATTGCCGCCCAACTTGACGCCACTGCTGCCCAACCGCGCAATGCTGTCCATCCCGGGTGCACACAGACCACGCGATCATCGTGAAACCACAGATCGCTCATGGCATCGAGATTGCCAGCTTCAAAGGCCTCGTAGAACAAACGATTCACTTCGATTACTTCCGCTTCCTCGCCAACGAACTCATCCTCGCCGTTGCGGTCAAACGGTTGTGGCTCAGTAGACGACATGAGTCGCACGGTAGCGCCATGATGGAACAATGCGAGTCCGATCAACTGACAATGTCGAACTAGAGGTCCACGATCTTGGCGGCGACGGACCACCACTACTCATGGCCCATGCCACGGGATTCCACGGACGGGTCTGGGAACCCATTGCCCACGAACTACAACGCCATTTCCACTGCTGGTCAATCGATCTTCGGGCCCACGGCGATTCCACCGCCCCAACTAACCGCCCACTCGAGTGGGAAGGATTCGCCGACGACATCATCGCGGTCGTCGATGCTTTCGGCCTCGACCAACCGTATGGAGTCGGACATTCAAAAGGTGGCGCCGCACTTTTACTTGCCGAACAAGCACGACCAGGAATGTTTCGATCGCTCTATCTCTTCGAACCTGTCGTCATGACACCCGAGTGGGCGCAAGGCTACGCACCTGAAAATCCGTTGGCCGTTGGGGCTCGGCGCCGACGAGACACGTTCGAATCATTCGATGCTGCGTTCGATAACTTCGCTTCGAAGTTGCCCTTCTCTCAACTTGATCGGGTTGCTCTTCGCCTCTATGTCGATCATGGTTTCTCGCAAAATATCGACGGCACGGTCACGCTCAAGTGTCGACCCGAAAATGAAGCAGAGGTCTACGCTCGCGGTTCGGCGCACCAAGCGTTCCTCTCCCTAGAAAGCGTGAGATGCCCCGTCACTATTGCGCTCGGCGCCGAAGATGCCATCCCCGCAATTTTTGGTCGACCAATCGCTAATGCATTACCAAATGGTTCGGTGGATTCTCACCCCGGACTTGGACATTTCGGTCCGCTAGAGGATCCTTCACGCATTGCAGTGTCAATTCTTAATGCATTTGCGCCCACGAGTGACTCGTAAGCGAAGCGAAGGTCACAGCGGGTGCGTAGCCTGATCGTATGGCATTTGAACTTCCCGTCTCTCTTTCCCCGTCAAAGGTCTCGTCATTTACGAATTGCGCGTTGTCGTTTCGGTTCTCCTCAATCGACAAAATTCCCTCACCACCCACGATTGCAACGGTGAAGGGCACACTCGTTCATTCCGCACTTGAACACCTCTTCTCGCTCGAACCACCCAGTCGAACACTCGACGCAGCACTCGATGCACTCGCAACAGCTCGCGTTGCACTGAACAACAATCCTGAATGGCGCGAACTCGCACTCGACGAACACTCCACAGAGGAATTCATCGCCGATGCCATGCGCCTTGTGCATACCTACTTCACCATGGAAGACCCATCAACGATCAATCCGATCGGCAACGAGTTGCGTGTCGAACAACAACTCCCGACCGACAACGGATCCTCCGTGCTGTTACGAGGGATTATCGATCGACTCGAGCGCGACGCCGACGGAAACCTCATCGTTAGCGATTACAAAACCGGCAAGTCACCGAAAAGTCAGTACGCCAGTGCGCGTCTCACCGGTGTCCATATTTATGCCTGGCTCTGCGAACAGATCTATGGCGAACGCCCCACCAAAGTGCAACTGCTTTTCCTCGGAGACGGTCAGGTTGTCGAAGCGTTTCTCACCGAGCAGTCATCACGCCAGATCGAACGAAAACTACGTTCAATCTGGTCCACCATCGAAACTGCATGTTCTCAAGAAGATTTCCGGCCCCGGAAATCGCCGCTGTGCTCATGGTGTTCATACCAGCAATGGTGCCCCGAGTTTGGCGGCGATCCAGCACAGGCTCGCCCCGAGTTCCTCGCCAGTGGTCGCCCCTACGCACCAGCGCCTCCCGGGCGTCGGGATTGATGCTGTCCGCCCTGCCCTAGCATCCTCCCCCATGGATGCCCCCCACGAGACCGATCCGCTCCCGCCCGGGGGCATCATCGATGCGGCAATCGAGAGCATGGCCACCGAGCATCCCGATGGCCACTTTCCCCACCATCAACTCGAGCCACCACACAAACTTGGCCCCATCGACCGCTTCGATCACTTGGTCGACTCATTGTTCGACAAGCTGCGGGGTCGTGAGCCAACCGATCGCATTCTCTATGCCATTACCGAACTGGGTGACTTCGGACTGATTTGGGTGCTCCTCGCGTTTCTACGCGGCCTCCGATCCGCTGAAGATGCTCGAGCAGCCTGGCGCCTTACCGCCGTGCTCGCCGCCGAATCGGTCATCATCAACGGTTTAGTGAAGACCCAGTTCAAACGGGAACGTCCCGTGGCGCAAGAACCACGACCACACCGTTTACGAATGCCGTTGTCCACCAGTTTTCCAAGCGGCCACTCCAGCACCGCCATGGTTGCTGGAGTCTTGCTCTCGCAGCGTTTAAGTCGACCGGCCAAGATGGCGCTCTTCGGGCTTGGCGGCCTCGTAGCGGTGAGTCGAATCCACGTGAAAATCCATCACGCATCCGACGTCGCCGGCGGACTGGCCATCGGCGTCGGACTTGGTGCAATCGCTCGTGGGGTCTTCCCGCTCTATCGCCGTCGCTAAGGTCACCCACAAAGGACAACTGCCATGTCGCTTACCTTCGCCGTTAACTGGGATTATCGCTGCCCATTCGCTCGGATCGCCCATGCCCATATTGTCACCGGACTTCTCGATGGGGCCGATTGGAACGTGCGTTTCGTGCCGTTTTCACTTGGCCAGGCGCATATCGAAGACGGTGAAGCGCCAATCTGGGAACATCCTCAAGATGACACCGGCCTTCTTGCCCTCCAGGTTGGGGTCGTCATCCGCGATTCACAACCCGAAAATTTCCTGCTTGTCCACCGAGCGCTCTTCGAAGCCCGCCACGCTGACGGAGCCCAACTTCGTGACAAAAGTGTTCTGCGATCAATCCTCTTAGCCACCGGCGTCGATCCTGATCCAGTGTTTGCTGAAGTTGCCACCGGACGACCTTTAGAAATCGTCCGCTACGAACACACTGCATCGGTCCGTGATCTTGATGTGTGGGGCGCCCCAACCTTCATGACAGAAAATCGGGCCGCATTTGTGCGCCTCATGGATCTTCCTGTTGACGAAGCCGACGCTCGCCGCTCAGTGGAGCGAATTGTTGCGATGCTCGGCGAGTGGCCATCGCTTAACGAGTTCAAACACACAACTCTCGACCATTAGTCCGCAACAAAAAACTGGCGCGACCTGTTGGTCGCGCCAGTTTGCATTTTTGTAGGAAGTTCGCAGTGCTAAACTTATTGCTGAACGAGTACCGCCGACTCGAGGGCCAACAGTGAACGAATATCCAGGAGGAGATCGGCGACCTCATTGGTGCTGACCAGTTCACGATGAAGCATTTCTCCGAGCGCGCGATCAATAATCGACATTGCTTCAGCGATGGGATTCATCTCAAGTGTTTCGGTCATATTTTCTCCTGTCGTAGCCAGCGGGCAAAAAATCCGAACTGCGGGTACCCACGCATCGTAGAGGCACGAGTGCGCGTTTCGTTGGTCATAATCGTAAATATTCTTCTTGGCCACACATTCTTTACGACACAGCCATTGCGCCACAGCCGTTACGTCGCCCCCTGTCAGAGCACCGAACTATCGTCAGCCACATGCCACCGCCCACAACACCGTCTCACCCCCTAGGACTCACCTTTGCCAGTTTCGCCGGCCTCGGCCCAACCGCTGGCCTTCAGGGAGCTCAGTGGGCAACTGACCTTGGCTACTCCTCGTTCTGGGTGGCCGAGACCACTGGCCTCGAGGCGTTCGCCACTCTCGCGGCGGTAGGCGCCGCCCAACCCGGTCTTTCCCTCGGCACCGGAGTTCTCGCTGTTCAGTTACGCACTCCTGGCGTCACCGCAATGGGGGCTGCCACTCTTCAGGCCCTTCACCCCGATCGAGATATTTTTCTCGGTATTGGTGTTTCTTCTCCCGCGGTGGTGTCTCGCTGGCACGGGGCCCAATATGACCAGCGGGCGTTGTCACGTATGCGCGAGGAACTCACCCTTCTTCGGCTTTGTCTCAGCGGTGAAAAGGTCGACTTCGCTGGCGACTTTCACACGGTAAAAGGTTTTCGTCTCGGCGTTCGTCTTGGCGAACGTCAGCCCAAGATCATCGTGGCCGCTCTCAACCCACGGATGCTCCGCCTGGCAGGCGAGCTCGCCGATGGAGTGTTGCTCAACTACTTGCCGGCATCGCATGTGCCGTGGTCGGTTGAACAAGTGCGCGCCGGGGGTAACGCCGAAGTGTTTGCCTACGTCCATGTTGGTGCCACCGACCCTGAACCGCATCGCGGTCTTGCTCGTAAAGATCTGTTCTCGTACATCGTCGTCGATGCCTATGCGAAAAATTTCATTCGCGCCGGTTTCGCCGATGAAGTTGCCGAGGTTCGCGAACGACACAGCGCCGGCGACCGCGAGGGCGCTATTGGCGCCGTCTCCGATGCGATGGTCGATGCCATCAATGTTCTCGGAACACCTGCCCACGTTCACGCCACTGTTCAGTCGTATATCGCCGCCGGCGTTGACGTTCCCATCGTCATGCCGCTCCCATGGGGCACCGATCGCCTCGACGTCGTGCACACCACGATGAAAGCTGCCGCAGGTCAGTTCTAACCAATGCCTCCCGTCCGTCGCCCGAAGGCTCGCGCTACTGCCGCCCCAGACCCCTATCCCCCCTCTGCCCTTGCCGAACTTGGCATTGCGGTAGGCGACCCTGTGCGTTTTCGTCGTCGTGATACCGAACGCTGGAAGGACGGCACCGTTGTACGTCGAGAGGTCGACGGCTCACTTGGCGTCACCGACCCCAAAGGGGCACACCGATCCGTGCTTCTCGAAACGGTGGAAGTGAAAGAACGCGGTCCTCGTGGCGGCATTCTTTGGGTGCCGCTTACAGAGCGAGCCGCCCGCACAGAACAGATGCGCTTATTGTAAAAATGCCCGCTTTAACGCGGTGCTAGTTCGCGAATGCCCGCTTCAACATCGGCGCCCGCTAAACCAAGAACGGCAATCGCAGGAGTAGTTACACCGTTGTCGATGTAGCGCTGAATATGAGCGCGGCACTGTTCATAGGAACCGTGAATAACTAACTGGTCGACGACTTCATCAGGAATTGCTGCCAGCGCTGCAGGGCGATCGCCGGCCGCCCATGCATCCCACATACCTTGAAGTTGCGGGCCGCGACCCAACCATTCATGAAACGCGCGATACACCGGCACATTGAGATACGCCGCGATCATGAAGCGTGCGTGAGCCCGGACCGTATCGGTGTCTTCTGTAGGCGCAACAAAAATCCGAGCAACAATTTCTTTGTTGTCACCATGCGCGTTGACAATTGGAGCAACTTTGGAAACATCCTCGGCCGACAACCAATTGATGATTGCCCCATCGCCCTCACGCCCAGCCAGATTAAGCATGCCTTCGCGAAGGGCAGCAATAAGGATAGGAACAGGTTGTTCAGGTAAAGCACCAAGCCGGAATCCTTTAATGGAAAAGGTTTCATAGTCGTGGGTGATCTTTTCGCCAGTAAGCGCACTCCGAACGAAACGAACAGTGTCGCGAACGCGTTTGTAGGGCTCGTCGAATTTCATTCCGTTCCAGCGTTCAACAATGACGTTTGATGAACTTCCGATACCAAGCACGAATCGACCAGGCGCGGCTTGCGCGAGTGATGCAACACTTTGCGCAATAAGGGCCGGGCCGCGGGTGTAGGCCGGCACTATGGCGGTGCCAAGCCGGAGCGATGGCGCCCATACAGACGCAAGCGCAAGTGGTGTGAACGCATCGGTGCCGTCGGCTTCGGCCGACCATGCGTCGGTGTACCCAAGGGTTTGGAGTTCAGTAATACGTTCTGCCTGGGCGTGGAGTGGTGCGCCGTCGAAAGGAATCGTGATTCCATACCCGCGATAGGGAGCCATTACGGGCGTTCCTTCCAAGGCCGGATCATTGCCGATTGGCTTGCCGTGCCCATAAGCGTTCCGTCCTCAGCCCACAGATACACGTGCCCATGGCCGAAACCGCGAGCCACTGCTTCGATCCGAATATCGACAAGCACCCAGTCAGTGGGGACGACATCGACCACCCGCAGCGTGTTGTCGAGACTGTTGGAATTAATTTCGGTCGTAACTGCTTGACCAAGACCCATAGGTACGAAATCGCCAAGGACCGCGAGTGAAGCCGCCGAGGTCTCTAATAATTCCGGCATCCGTGTCCAAAATGCAGTACGACCCGTTCCCTGTTCATCGATCGCCATCCGCATTTCGAGACGGCTTGCCATGGTGTTGCCCGGATCGAAACGAAGTTCACGAGGCGGACAGTCGAGCGGCCGAGAAACCTCCGGGGCAACAACCCACTGTCCACTTTCTTCCATTTCGCGTCGGCCCAAGGAAGCATTGACGGTGAAAATCTCGGTATCGCCAACATGGCCGGTCACCCGAGCTTGGGTGGTCGTGCGGCCAGAGGCTCCGATGTGAATATCGAGATCAACCACCGCGGGCGGCTTTGTGAAATCGAGATATTGGGCGCAGGCCCACACCACCGGCCGTTCGGTGACCCGTTCGAGCATTTCGATGGCCGCACCAAGACCGCAGCCGCCAAACAGCGTTCCCAAGCCACTGCAGATGCCTGGAGTGACCGGCAAAATCCATCGCATCGGGTTATGAGTTGGTTGAAGTCCGAGCCATTCCTGTGCATCCACGGAATCGGATAGTAGAGGCCAACGCGCCCTTTACCTCCACTGTCACACCCGGTGAGGAAGATAAACCCATGAAGAAACCACCAACACTCCACGCCACCGGGGTCCACCGCTTGCCGGAAGACCCCTCCAATTGGCATCTCAACAGCGAGGCCGTTGTTAGGGCCCGCTCCGGCATTGCCCTCGCCAGAGAGGCCCTTACCCGAGCCACGGCCAACCAACCACACGCCGCCGGCTCCCTCGGCGAGGACCGCGCCGCTGCCGCCTGACCTGTTGTGATCGCCATCGCGTATGCTTCCGCTATGGCTACTCAACCTCGTGATGTCGTAATCGTTGATGCTGTTCGGACCCCCGTAGGCCGCCGCAACGGTGGACTGTCCTCTATGCACTCAGCAGACCTTTTGGCTCTTCCGTTCAAGGCTCTTTTTGAACGCACTGGTGTCGATCCAGCGCAGGTGGGCCAAGTCCTGGCTGGCTGTGTAAGCCAGATCGGACAGCAAGCATTCAATGTTGGGCGCACTGCATGGCTTAGCGCCGGTCTCCCCCTTGAGGTCGCCGCCACCACCGTCGACGCGCAATGCGGCTCCAGCCAACAGGCCGCCGATATCGCCTATGCACTTATTGCCGCCGGCGTTATCGATGTGGCCGTCGCCGGGGGTGTTGAAGTAATGAGCAAGGTGCCTATTGGTTCCAATGTGGCCAAAGGCATGGGCATGGGTTCACCAATCCCCAAGAGTTACTTCGCTCAGTACGAATACACCAGTCAATTTGAAGGGGCCGAGCGGATCGCAACGAAGTGGGGCATCTCTCGTGACGACACCGACGCATTCGGTCTTCAATCACAACGACGTGGCGCCCAGGCCTGGAAGGAAGACCGCTTCGCCACCCAAATCATCGAGGTTGATGCCCCCGATCTCGGCGAGGATGGAAAGCCCAGCGGCACCACCCATCACGTGGCTCGTGATGAAGGCCTGCGCGATACCACTCTCGAATCCCTTAGCGGCCTCAAGCCCGTGATTGGCGAGAATGGCGTTCACACTGCTGGCAACTCCTCACAAATTTCCGACGGCGCATCAGCGCTTCTCATGATGACAGCCCAGAAGGCTGCCGAGTTGGGCGTTACACCAATCGCCCGAATTGTCGACACCTGCCTTGTTGGTGTCGATCCGGTTCTTATGCTCACCGGCCCCATCGATGCCACTCGCGCACTGCTCGAGCGCAACAACCTCTCCATCGACGATATCGACTTGTTCGAAATCAACGAAGCGTTCGCCTCAGTGGTACTGGCATGGGAGCGCGAACTCGGTGCAGATAGCAACAAGGTGAACCCCAACGGAGGCGCAATCGCCACCGGTCACCCGCTTGGCGGAACCGGCACGATTCTCATCACCAAAGCCGTCCACGAACTTCAACGCACCGGCGCCAACCGCGCCATTATCTCAATGTGTTGTGGTGGCGGTTTAGGCACAGGGACACTCATCGAACGCATTTAGCGTCAACCTGGTCCAATTGGACCGAAGTTTTGAAAAGGGCCCCGGTAAGCGCCGGGGCCCTTTCGCTTCGGCGAACTTCTCGCTATGTTCAGCCCCCATCGCTGCCGAGGTAGCCACTGTCCGGCCCAAAGGGACTGTGTACATGATTCGGCACCGAAGCAACCCCAATGGGGACCCATTTCTCAACGCGTACCGGCGGCGGCACATTGCCACATTCATTGGCGTACTGGGCAGTGTTTTGTTTGTGCTTTCAACTCTTTCGTTCATCGTTCTCTTCCAGCATTTCAAATCACCTGCCGGCAACGACTGGTTCGCCACCGAACCAACTGTTGTCAACATCATCGATGGCGACACCATTGATGTTCGTATCGGACGAAAGACCCAACGCATTCGACTTCTTGGTATCGATACACCCGAAACCAAAGACCCGCGTAAGCCAGTGCAATGCTACGGACGTGAAGCAAGCGAACAGGCCAAAGCGCTGCTTCCGGCCGGCACCGTTGTTCGACTTGCCCACGACCTCGAAATAACAGATGCCTACGAAAGAATGCTTGCCTATGTATGGCGCGCCAACGATGGGCTTTTCGTCAATCTCGAACTGATCATCGGGGGTTTTGCCGATGTCCTTTCCATCGCCCCAAACACCGCCCACGCCGATGAGTTTCGTGCTGCAGTCAACGATGCAAAGTCGGCGAATCGTGGGCTTTGGGGAACATGCGGAGGGCCTGGTCGACCAGCATCGTGAGGGTGCACCACACTTGGGCAGTACCGTTCAGGACGTGACCACGCTCGCTGAACGCTTGGGTTATTCACCCGAAACTCGCCTCCTCATTCTCAATAGTGACGATCTCGGCCTTTGTCATGCTGCGAACACTGGGGTATACGAGTCGCTACGAGATGGCCTAGTCACAAGTGCGACGGTCATGATGCCGTGTGCATGGGCTCGCGAAGCCGCGTCGCAATACAACGGTGAAGACGTTGGTGTGCATCTCACTTTGAATTCCAACTACGACCATTACCGGTGGGGTCCACTTACCCAAGCGCCATCGTTGCTCGATGGTGATGGGGGTTTTCCCCGAACCGTGACCGACCTTTGGGATCATGCCGATCTTGACGAAGTGCGGCGCGAATGTCGTGCCCAAATTGAGCGTGCGCTCCTATGGGGTTTCGATGTGACCCATCTCGACTCACATATGGGCGCATTACAACTTCGCCCAGAATTTTTCGATATCTACCTCGATCTCGCAGTGGAATACAGCCTCCCCATTCGTCTCTCTGGCGCGTCGACCGAACGAACCATCGGCTTTCCGTTCCGTCGGCTTACCGGCGAAGAAGGAATCCTCGCCCCCGATAATTTCGTTTATGTCAACGGGGTAGGTAGTCGTCGTGTCATAGAAAACGCACTTACCGATCTTCGCCCTGGCGTCACCGAAATGTACGTTCATCCCGCCAACGACACCCCCGAACTTCGTGCCATCGGAACCGATTGGGCTGCTCGGGTTGACGATCTTCACCTTGTTTGTCACGACACGCAAATACGGCGGACACTCGAACAAGCAGGTGTGGTCCTTATCGGTTGGCGTGAACTTCGCGATTTGCAACGATCGGGAAACTAACGATTCGCTTCAACCATGGGTAATGGTTTTGACCATGCGGCGATAACGGATAGTTGGCTTAGCTTCGACCGCCGCGCAGAAAGATTGCATTCGCACATCTGAAGTCTCCGGAATTGTTAGTTCTGTGAATTCAGCAATCATGAGATCGCGGCACATCTGCCCGAGCAGTGCGCTACCAACGCCCTGACGTGTCCACCGTTGGTCGATCACCAGAGGACCCGCCCAACCAGCGCGAGTCACCGAATGACAACCGAGGCCTACAACTTCTTCCTCGCCGTCGATCTGAGCAACGGCAACGTGGCAAGTTCCGTGCTCGAGTGCTCTGGCAATTTCATCGGACTGACGAGACCATTTAGCGGCCGATGCAAGATGCACCTGAGTGACATCGCTGTCATGAACAGCGCGACGAATGACCACCCCCGCAGGTGGCTCGGCTCGATAGGTCACCGGGAGGGCGTAGGAGTCCCACTCTGTTTCCACCGCATAGCCACACGCTTGGGCCAAAAAGTCAGCCGGTGATTCCTCAGCGATTCCGGGCCAAAGCGAGAATGGCAACGATCCGCCGATCACAATGCGAGCCGCGCCTCGCTCCCATGCCCACTGTTCCGCATGAGCAAGTAGCGCCTTCCCATTCCCGCTGCGCTGAGCGTTCGGCCCTACCGCGAGAAGTCGAATGGAGGCAGTAAGAGAACCATCAATTTCGCGACCCACACCCACGGCGAGCACCGACTCTCCATCGGGTGTTCCCATGACGATGCCAGGCTGTTCATGACAAGCCGTAAGTACTTCGTCGGGGGTGAGATCTTCGTGAGGAGCGCATCGTAAGAGCAGACCAACAAGGTCATCGATGCGATCGACACCAAACGGGATGAGTTCCATCACATTGCAGTCTCAGACTCAGGCTCAGGGTCAGTTGCGGTGGAAGCGGCACGGCCAAAGACAACTGCACCAATGATTCCGCCAACAATCACCGATCCACCAACAACAGCGGAGACGAGGAGTGCGGTGGTTAGTCCTGAAATCACCTTGTCGACAACGATGGTCGCAGAACTTGCACCAAGGACACCGCCCGAGATGCGATCAATGGCTTGCTGTTTGCCCGCGGCCACAACTACGGCGACCACGGCCGCCCCGGCAATTGCGCCCGAACCGCCAGCAATGATTGCCAGTGAACGGCGACGCGCCACTAGTAACGCCACCAGTCCGGCGATAACAGCGATGGCGGGAAACACAATTGCTCCGATACGCATGGCATTTACCCATGTGCGAATGCGTTCGAGCCCAGGAGCATTAACCAACAACACTTGAATCGGGATCGCCGATACATCGACGTTGTCCAGAAGTGGGATTCCCAACGATGACAGCCGATCCTTCAATAGATCGAGGGCCGGACCAACGTTGAGAGAGATCCCTTCGGATCCAAGTGTCGTAACTGTCGAACTCCCATCGACATTGTGCACAAATTCCTCATGTACCGCCCGAACTGCACTATCCCAAACGCCAATGAACGCGTCGGTCTTCACAACCTGCACGGCGACACCAACAAGAAGTTGGTTTGTCTTTTCCGCAATCGTCCCTGACAAGAAATTGAACGGAGGAGGCAACGTGCTTTGAACCATTTTTTCGAATCCGACCGCGTCGACAATCTGCGTCACAATTATTGACGCGACGTCACGCTGAATCGTTGGGTCATTTACGAGCGCTTTGCTCGTTGCCACCCACGTGTCCTCATCGAGAATGAGATGCTGTCCCCAAATTGAGGCAACACCGTAAGTTGCGGAAACTCCAGCGAGGAACAACATGATTGCCGCAATCACCGTGCGCCCCGTACCCGCTGACTGGCGTTTTGTTACTGAGGTCGAGCGAACGACTAGCGGCGCTGATTGAGGTGGCTCAGTTGGAGGCTGCGTCGGTGGTTGTATTGGAGGTGTTGACGGATACATAGACATCGCTAGTTGATTCCTGCGAAGAGATCGTTTTCGGGGATGGATGTTTCAACTCGCGATCGGGCGAGGATGTAGTCCTCGAAGGGGTGAACATCGCGTGCGACTTCGCGCGGTAAACCAAACCAAAACGGCGACGCGGGATCAACCTGTGTGGCATGAGCAAGAAGCGCATCAAGACGAACGTCAAACCACTCGCCAATGTCAATAGTTGTTGTCACCCGATGATCAAGGCTTGGACGGGAGAACCACTCTTCAGAGAACGGCGACTCCAAGCCCAGTTCGACAAACTTTTCGTGGGTAGCCAGCACACGGGCCGATGACCAGACCGAGTAGTACATCTTCAGCGGAGAAAAAGGATCGCCAAGTTCAGGTCGATAGTTGACGTCCCCGGCAAGATCGAATGCCGGCAATGAAATCTCGTGGACGCGGAGATGATCGGGATGCGGGTAACTCTGTTGATCGTCGCCGTAGGTGAGGATGACCTGTGGACGTTCACGACGAATGATTTCCACCAAACCACCAACAGCATCGTCGAGATCGACATTAGCGAATGCATCGGAGCGAGCATTGGCCTCCGAATCGTGCATCCCCGAGTCCCGATATCCCATGAGGATCAGTTCGTCATAACCAATGATGCTGGCGGCAGCCTCAAGCTCGCGGGCTCGAACTAACCCGAGATCAGCACGAACCTCGGGCAGATCCATTGCCGGGTTCAGGATGTCGCCCTCTTCGCCTCCTGTGCACGTCACGAGAACAGCGCGCACCCCTTCGGCTTTGTAGCGGGCAACAGTGGACGCACCCTTGGATGCTTCGTCATCGGGATGAGCGTGGATCGATAACAGACACCGGTCGGCCATCGCCGAACGCTAGTGGCCTCCCCGGTGGCGACACCTCACCCTGCACGATGGGGCCTAATCTCCTCACCAATGCATCCACGCCAGCGATCTGCTCCTTTCGTCATCACCGCTGTTGTCATCATTGCCATTACCGCTCTCATCCTGAGCTCATGTGGCACCAGTGGCCGGACCTTACGCGACCCCAAAACCGGAGCCACCGCCCCTGACCGAAAGAACAGCGGGTCGATTTCCAGCGAAAGTCCCGCCCCATCAGGAGCGGTCATCACCGGCGCCGCGTTTTCCTTCTCAACCGCGGCGTGGCCCAGTGGAGGCGCCATACCTCGCGCCTATACCTGCGATGGCGCCAATACTTCCCCTCCGCTCACCATCTCGAATTCGCCAAAAGGTGCGGTCGAACTTGTTTTGGTTGTCACCAATCAGAACACCCCAACCGAGAGTCTCTGGATGCTGGCCGGCATTGGCCCCCTCACCATGACCATTCCCCAAGGCGGAGTTCCGTCAGGGGCTATTCAGATCGTGAACTCCTCGGGCGTGGCCACCTGGCGCGGGCCTTGTCCGAAAACCGATCAAAATATTTACGAGTTTTCGATCTACGCGCTTAACAAACCATCGGGCCTCACCGCAGTAAGTACGCGAGCCGATGTTGAGGAAGTAATTTCCACCGCATCAAATGCATCGGCGTTTACCGGCAACTTCAAACGCTAATTCGGCGCGTTCGATCAACGAACAGCGATGATTGCGCCAAGATCGGTCACTTCTGCATCGCTATCGAATCGACTACTCACGCAACAGTCTCGGTATCTACAAGGAAAGACTAGGCAGATCTTCCGCGTGTCCAATCACGACTCGCCGCCCATGCGCTAAACCATAAGCAGGAACAACCTTTTAGGGGGAATGCCATGAAGGCCTTTCAGTTAGTCGGCGGATCAACCGATATCCACCAAACCACCGAACTCAATGAGGTTGCCCAACCTGATCCCGGGCCGGGCCAAGTACTCATTCGCGTTGGCGGGGCTGGTGCGTGCCATAGCGATATCTCCCTCATGCAATTTTCTGCCGGGGCTCGTCGAGAAATACCAATGACTCTCGGACATGAAAACGCAGGATGGATCGAAGCGTTCGGGTCTGGAGTCATTGCTACTCCAGGTATCGAGATTGGCGCGCCGGTTGCGGTCTACGGGGCATGGGGTTGTGGGCAGTGCGCCAAGTGCCGCAAAGGAATGGAGAACTACTGCGTCAATAGCGTTGGCAGTGGTCCAGGCCTCAGCGTGAATGGCGGAATGGCCGCGTATCTCTTGGTACCCGCTACTCGCTACCTCATTCCGCTTGGCGATATGGCGCCGGTTGATGCTGCGCCGCTCACCGACGCTGGGCTTACCCCCTATCACGCCATCAAACAATCACTTCACTTACTGGTTCCCGGCTCAAGCGCGGTCATCATCGGCGCCGGCGGTTTAGGTCATCTTGCGGTGCAATTCATCAAGGCACTCTCCCCGGCCACCGTGATTTGCGTTGACCAGCGCGAATCAGCCCTAAAGGTTGTTGCCGATTTAGGTGCCGACCACACGGTGGTCTCTGGCCCAAACGCCGCTGCCGAAATTCGCTCGCTTACCGGCGGTCGAGGCGCCGAGGTAGTGCTGGACATTTGCGGTTATGACGACACGCTCGCTCTTGCCAGCGCGGTGGCTGCCCCGCTTGGCCGTCTCACCATTGTTGGTATTGGTGGCGGCACGTTGCCCGTGAATTTCTTTGGCTTCCCTTATGAGTGCAGCGTGCAAAGCACCTACTGGGGATCGGTCACCGAGTTAGAAGAGTTGTTGGCGCTTTCCCGCAGTGGAAACTTCCGCGTGCACGCCGAGACCTACTCGCTTGACCAAGCCAGTGAGGTGTACAAAAAGATGGATAGCGGAACATTGCAGGGCCGAGCAGTCATCGTTCCGTAACCACTTGAAGTAGTTGTAACGCTAAACGGCCCGCAGTATTCGCTGCGGGCCGTTGACGTTTGTAATTCTAGAGATTTAGTTCGATGTAACGGACTTTGGCCGCCAGAACGCCGCGAGTTGCAAAAGCGCTCCGCCAACACCAGCGATCGCAACAATGAGCAGACCAGTGGTGCCAGCCCAGTGGATCTTGAACGCATTATCGAGCGACCATTCGCCGGCTCCGGTGCTTCCAAGACCAAAACCAACAGCCGCCAGCACAACGACATATTCGATACCGCCACCCGGGTTGAAAATAAACCAACCGTTCTTCCGATGAGTGGTGATGAGTGCCACCACCATGATGGCCACAAGGCCGGCAGCAGCCAGTGGGGTCAGCAAGCCAAGGGCGAGGAGTGCACCGGCACCGATTTCGGTAAGAGCAGCCATCCAAGCGTTGGCCTTCGGCACTTTCATACCCATAGAGGCAAACCAACCGGCAGTGCCGGCGATCTTGCCGCCACCAAAGATTTTGTTGAGACCGTGAGTGGCAAGGGTGAGACCGATAACGACACGGATAATAAGCAGACCAAGGTTGAGCCCATTCATCGTCTCATCGCTATTCCACATATAGGTGGAAATATGGGTGGAATCCATGGTGACTCCCATGTCCATTATTTGAGCGAGCATGTGATTTCTCCTTGAAGCAGTGGTGACCACATGAGCGTAGGACCGGCAGCATTGCCTCAGGTGGACACTTGTTTTTCCCTCCGATGTTTAGCGAAAATCGCGGGATCGATGTGTTCCTACCACCGGCAAGGGCTCAAGTTTGTCGGCTACCACGTTGATGACGCCCTCAACCCGTTCAAGACGACCACGGACCAATAACGCTGGCGCTGATCTCGCTACTCGGCGATATCGCTGCCATAAACCCGGTGAACAGATCACATTGATAAGACCTGTCTCGTCTTCAAGATTGATAAAAGTGATACCGCGAGCAGTAGAGGGGCGTTGCCGGTGAGTCACCACCCCTCCCACCCAGACGCGTGTACTAGTGGGTGCCGCGCGCAACTCATGAGCAGTGAGCACACCTAATGATGCAAGGTGTGCACGTTCAAATAGCGTGGGGTGGCCATCGGGGGCAATACCAGTTGCCCAAAGGTCGGCACCAGCAAGTTCGCGAGCCGACATTCCTGGCAATGTGGGCGCTTCGAGGCCAGTGACGATGCCAGGTAACCGAGTGGCATCAGTCTCGGCCACCGCTCCGGCCACCCAAAGCGCACGACGACGATCGAGTGCAACTCCGTCACGATCAGTCAGGCAGGAAAACACTCCGGCGGTGGCCATTGCTTCAAGCGGGGCACGACCAATCGCAACGCGTCGAGCGAGATCATCGAGCGAAACATACAGCCCATTAGCATCACGCTCAGCAACAATTGCCTCGGCGAGTTCATCACCAACACCGCGTACTGACAAAAGCCCCAACCGCACTGCCGGTTGTGGCACCTCGCAGCCACCGACCGGATAGGAATCGATAGGAAACGGAACATCGGACGCTATTGCCACCACGCCTTCGGTCCACTCGAGCGTTGCTCCCACCCCCGAAGCGCTAAGAGTTGGCGTACGAACCTCAACCCCATGACGGCGAGCGTCAGCAACCAATGTGTGAGGCGCGTAGAAACCCATTGGCTGCGCATTCAACAATCCAGTACAAAACGCCGCCGGAAAGTACCGCTTTAGATAGGAACTCGAATACACCAGATACGCGAATGACACTGAGTGACTTTCGGGAAATCCAAAGTTTGCGAAAGCGGCGAGTTTGTCGAAGATGGCATCGGCAACCTCGCCAACAATTCCCCGTTCGGCCATACCGCTATAGAGACGACCCCGCAATCGATCCATGCGTTCAGAGCTGCGTTTGGACCCCATAGCTTGGCGCAATTGATCGGCTTCACCCGGAGTGAACCCGGCAATATCGATAGCCATCTGCATGAGTTGTTCTTGAAACAACGGCACCCCAAGGGTCTTCGCTAATGCTGGTTCCAGTAACGGATGCAGATACGTCACCGGTTCAATTCCATTACGGCGACGGAGATAGGGATGCACCGACCCGCCCTGGATTGGCCCCGGGCGGATGAGCGCAACTTCAACAACAAGGTCGTAGAACTTGCGCGGTTTGAGACGTGGAAGCGTTGCCATCTGGGCGCGACTTTCTACTTGGAATACCCCAATGGAATCGGCAACCGACAACATCTGGTACACCGCATCGTCTTGGGGAACTTCAGCAATATCGATGGCAAATCCGTACGCATCGGCAATGAGGTCGACGGTGTTGTGAAGAGCGGTGAGTATGCCAAGACCAAGAAGATCGAATTTCACAAGACCAACTGCAGCGCAGTCGTCTTTATCCCACTGCAAAACACTGCGACCTTCACGTCGAGCCCACTCGACCGGACACACTTCGATAATTGGTCGGTCACACAACACCATTCCGCCGGAATGGATACCGAGATGACGCGGTGCATGTTCAATCTGTTTTGCTAATTCGATGACCATATTTGGAATGCGATCGGGATCTGCTTCAGCGCTTGTTGTTTCAAGTTCTGCAACCTGCGACGCAAGCGAGCTCCACCCATCGACATGTTTGGCCCATGCATCGGCCTGGCCAGGCCCATACCCAAGCGCACTGGCCATATCGCGAACTGCGGATCGGGGCCGGTAGGTAATGACATTGGCGACTTGGGCCGCATGATGGCGCCCATAACGCGCATACACGTACTGGATCACTTCTTCACGACGACCAGATTCAATGTCGATATCGATATCGGGCGGCCCATCGCGTTCGGCCGATAAGAAACGTTCGAACAACAACCCCAGTGCGACAGCATCGGCTTTCGTGACACCTAACGCAAAGCACACTGCCGAATTGGCGGCCGAACCGCGCCCTTGACAATAAATGTCATGGGCCCGGCAAAACTCGACCAAGTCATGGACGATAAGAAAATAACCAGCAAAACCAAGTCGTTCGATGACTTCGAGTTCGTGATCAATCTGGGCCCACGCGCCGGTAACACGTTCACGCTGACGGGGGCCATAACGATGTTGCGCACCTCGTTCGGTGAACCTGCGCAACAAACCCATTTCCTCGAGACCATCGGGACACGGATACGGCGGAAGATTTGGGGCAACTAGTGAAAGATCGAAAGCACACCCACGACCAAGTTCGCCAGAGCGTTCAACTACACCGGGATAGCGAGCAAATCGACGAGTTTGTTCGGCCCCCGAACGCAAATGCGCCCCTGCTCCAGCCGGCAGCCACCCATCGACTTCGTCGAGACTCCGTAGCGATCGAACCGCCGCCATCGCTGTTGCTAACCGGCGTTGTGCCGGCGTTGCGTAATGAGCGTTGGTGGTGGCAATGGGGTCGACCCCAACCCGCAACGCCAACTCAACCAATGCATCGTTGCGTACCGAATCAAGCGGATGGCCGTGATCCCAAATTTCAACGGCCACGTTGTCTCGACCGAACACATCGACAAGCGCATTGAGTTCTGCGGAGGCAGCAGTAGGCCCATACTTCTCGAGTGCTGCGGCAACTGCCCCTTTTCGACAACCAGTGAGCACTAACCAGTTCCCGCGATTCTCTTGAGATGCGCCCGCACCACCCAACACGGCAAGGTCGGCTAACGACAAATCTGGCGCACCTTTTTCGCCCCGCAGTTGCGCTTCACTAAGCGCTCGAGCAAGAAGCGCATACCCAAGTGGGTTACGAGCAATCACCACCAAATGAGATTCACCGCGGCCAACCCCAGGATCGGGGTCGGCTGCTGGTGGGGCCTTCCGACCAAGAGTGAGTTCAGCGCCAAATACGGTAGGCAACCCCACTTCACGGGCCGCTTCAGCAAACCGCACGAGGCCGTAGAAACCGTTGTGATCAGTGAGCGCCAAAGCATCGAGACCAAGACGTGCCGCTTCAGAGGCAAGGGCCTCGGGCGAACTGGCCCCATCGAGAAAACTGAACTGCGAATGACAGTGCAACTCGGCATATGAAGAATTCCGCCTTACCATTTGCTCACCGTATCGAACATGTGTTCGATACGGCAAATAATCCCGCCTTTTCCTTTTCGGCTTCTCTACGATCTGCGGATCGGTGATCCGGGGGGTTCGCCATAAAGGGGGACCGCTATGACCAGCACCGACCATCGCCTTGATGAACTTGAGCGCCGCAATGCCGAGCTCACAACTGAGTTGCACTCATTACGCTCGCTACTCGAACGCAACCAACAAAAAACTTCTGCGCCACCAACTGCCGACCAAACCGTGTCTCGTCGTCATGCCCTGCGCACCGCTGGAGCGGTTGCGGCCGGGGCACTGGCCACCACCGTGGCGGTCACTATTACCAGCGCGGCCCCAGCAGCAGCGGCACCGCTTGGTCCGGTTGATGGAAATCCGGCAATTACCGCAACCGCAAGCCCCGGCGATGGCACTGCCATTTCTGCCATCTCTGCGAGCGGCAGGGCAATTGACGCCCAAACCACATCGGGAACCGGACTGAACGGTGGTGCAAATTCGGGCATCGGAGTGGCCGGGACTTCAGCAAGTGGGACAGCAGTCAGTGCCATCTCGCTAACAAGCATTGGCGTCAGAGGCGTTTCCAATAGCGACATCGGCGGCTCGTTCACCGGCGGCACCTACGGCCTACGCGCCAACGGCACCACCAGCAACCTGTTGCTTGTACCCAGCGGTGCTTCCCCGCTTTCAACAACAACGACCTACGAACAAGGAGCTATGCATGCCGACCAATTCGGCAACCTTTGGTACTGCACTACCGCGGGCACCCCAGGCGAATGGCGACAACTCGCCGGTACCAACACGGCCGGTCCGTATCATCCGCTTACTCCTGGTCGCGTGTACGACTCACGCGCTCAATGGCCGTTTACGGGCCGCCTTAACACTGGCCAACGTCGCACCGTATTCACCGGCGATAAACGCGACCAAAACGGAAATGTCACCACGGCCAACTTTGTCCCCGCCGGCGCACAAGCGGTGATGGCCAACATCACTGTGGTGGAAACTGCCTACAGCGGTTGGCTTGCGGCGAACCCAGGGGGCACCAACACCGTGAGCGCGTCCACTATTAATTGGTCGGACAATGGTCAGATTCTCGCCAACGGCATTGCTCTCACTCTGAACCCCACAAACCGAAACCTCACCGTGATTGCCGGTGGACCAGGCTCAACCGATTTCCTCATAGATATTTTTGGTTACTGGTTGTAATTACGGAAACCAACCAACAACATCGACGACAACATTTGTTGAACCGGAAAAGTTGAAGAGAGTGATCGCTCCGCCTGCACCCACTTTGGCCAGCACCATGTTCGGGATAGTCTGACCGCCAACAAAGTTAATGTTCGATGCTGTCGGTTGCGTCGCTCCCGCCGGGAATACCGTGAGGTAACCGCCTGCGGTTGAGCCAGTTGAAGTGACATTGAGTGCCACCACCGATACACCGGTTGAGGGCACGCCCCCACGACCGGTGACAGTGAGATTGCGTGTCGCTCCGCCGCCGATCGGTCCAGTGCCGGCGAATTGCCCGTCGACAGTAGGCCCCCCGTCCTGAGCAGGCGGCCGGGTATCGAGAAGACGCGCCGGCGTAAGCGCGGTGTACCCCGAACCCGGCGGATACCAACCCACGACATCGACAATCACCTGCGATAACCCCGTCAGGTTATAAATCGAAATCTTTCCACCAGCACCCACTTTGGCGATCACCATGTTGGGAATCGTCTCACCCGAAACGAAGTTGAGGTTGGATGCTGTGGGTCGCGCGACTCCCGCGGGAAACACTGTGAGGAACCCGCCCGCGGTCGACTGGGTGGACGTGACATTGAGAACAACCGTTCCTCCCGAAGTAGGAATCCGACCCGTGATCTGCAAATCAAGGGTGCTACCTGCTCCGATCCCGCCAATGCCGGCGTACTGCCCGTCGAAGGTAGGCCCCCCACCCTGCGCCGATGAACGGGTGTCAAGAAATCGCAACGGCTCAATGGAGTTATAGCCCGAGGAATTGGTATACCAACCGACGATGTCCACGACGACGTTGGATGATCCAAGAGAATTGTAAAAGGAGAGGTACCCACCAACACTGACCTTGGTGACCGCCATATTGGCAATGACCTGACCAGCGCTGAAGTTGAGATTGGATGAGCCCGGCTCCGGGGTGCCATCGGGATACACCGTTAGATAACCCGCGGCAGTGGGCGACACCACCGTGACATTGATGGCGACAGCCGTAACCCCCGAGGATGGCAGTTCAGCACGCCCGGCAACCCTTAGCCGACGAACCTCGGTCTGGCCGATGGGCCCAGTGGCAAGTCCGACTCCATCGATGGTCGACCCGCCATCAGAAATCGGCCGGGTATCCATGATGCGGAATGGCCCAACCGGGACATACCCGAAAGGAGTAACAGATGCCGACGCAGCAGAAACAGCACCAGCTCCTGCCGTGTTCCTCGCAACCACCCTAAACGTGTAGGCCGTTCCATTCAAAAGGCCACCAACGGTGCAACTCAGAGCGGTTGCTGGCGAGGGCGAGCACGTCCTCGCCGGAGAAATGGCCACTCCGGCAGCCGTATACGCAGTGGCCGTGTAACCCGTAATCGCCGAACCACCATCGGAAATTGGCGCTGTCCAACTCACTGCTACCGAAGCATTACCGGCAACACCCAACACCGCAGTCGGTGCACCAGGAATCGTGTACGGAACAACCGATGCCGACGCAGCAGAAGCAGCACCAGGTCCTGCCGCGTTCGTTGCAACCACCTTGAACGTATAAGCCGTTCCATTCAAAAGGCCACCAACGGTGCAACTCAGAGCGGTTGCTGGCGAGGGCGAGCACGTCTCCGCCGAAGAAACAGCCACTCCGGCAGCCGTATACACAGTGGCCGTGTAACCCGTAATCGCCGAACCACCATCGGAAATTGGTGCTGTCCAACTAACTGCTACCGAACTGCTGCCGGCTACGCCGACTATGGCGGAAGGCGCACACGGCAACAAGGAACGAGCAGTAAGCCCGAGCGCTACATCGACACGCGCTCGCGGGATGGCGTAACCCGAGGCGTTGGTGCAGGTTTCGCCAGATGCCGTCCGCTGAATTCGGTCCGTCCATTCCGCAGAAGCAACACCGTTTCCTTTTAGTAGTGCAAGTTCACCAAGCACCGCTGGGGCCGCCATAGAGGTGCCGCTCAAATAACCCATCTGCCCGCCAGGACCGGGACACGCAATAACTGGATCGTGAAGATCAGGCAGCGAGGAGCAAATAGACAAACCCGGCGCCATGACTGCAACCTGCGGACCATCGTTTGAGAACGATGTTGTGTTTCCAGTCACGTCATCAAGCGCACCTACTGCAACCGAAGTGGATATACAGGCTGGCCACGACACGCCATTCGTGCGTCCTTCATTACCCGATGCCACAACTGTATAAACGCCAACCGCTCGCAATTGATCAATTTTACCCTTGGTGGACGGCGAATCGGAATCACAATTACCGGGGTAAAGCTGCCCATCACCAAGACTTAAGTTGACTGCGGTGAGGTCAGGGAAAAGTGCCCGCTTGTTATAGAGCCACTGCAACCCATTGTTGATGCTGCTTGTATCTGCACCAACATCCCCTGAAATTTGGTAAACGAAGACCTGAATACTGATGAGATCCGCACTTGGCGCAACCCCTGAGGGCAGCGAAATTCCGTCACCCCCTGCGGCGATTCCAGCAACGTGGGTTCCGTGATCACATTCAGCCACCGGGCATGGGTTACCCGAGTCGGGAACAGGCGCATCGTTGACCGACATCGAAATACCTCCCGGACACGATGAGAGGTAACCACCACCGCCGGCAGCAAAGCACGCCTCACCCACCACCTTCGATGTGCCACTGCGAGTCAGGTACGGATGCGCGTTATCGACTCCAGTATCGAGAACAGCAACAGTTGCACCTGCACCTTTAATGCCCGCCCCCCACGCGAGGTCGGCACCCATTGCGGTTGTGGAGTTCAAGGACTGAACGCCGATTGTTGAGGAGGTTGCACTACCCCCAGCAAGGGGTTTGATGTCGTGACGGTTCGATTCCACCACTGCCACGTTGTTCAGTTTCTCGAGCACATCAAGGGCCGCTGACGTAATAGTGAGCGCCACCGAACCGGTTGTTCCCGATTGACCAAGTTCAGACCAACTGCCCGCCGGCAATGCAGCGATCATCTCTTGAATCAAACTGTCGACTGCACTCGCTCGCTGCTCATCAGTTCCGTCGATGGCGTTCGTGAATGAAACGATGACCGGTGCGGTTGGACCGGAGGCAAGGTCTTCGCGAACCTTTTGCGCAACAATCGGATCATCATCGGTGCCGGTAGCCGCGGCTGATGAACCACCAGAAGGATCGGTACTTGTCGGTGGCGTTGTTGTCGTAGGAAGCGCGGTTGACGAACTCGTTGAGGTTTGGTCGAAGGCAGCCCGAGTCGCGTTTTGGTTGCCGTCATTGGATTGGACCCACACCCCTCCGGCGAGAATCGCGACAACGACCAGCGCAACAACTACTCGGCGGCGAAACAGGAGATGCACCCGCCGACTCTACCGCTCTAACCAGTGATTTTTCTTCACCGGCCTGTCGCGGCGATCGTTGTAACGAAGAACTTTTAGTCGTAGACCGCTTCGAGCGACCAGCGGCCCTGTTCGATGGCCACCAGCACCGCCCGACCATCGGAAAACACCAACTGTAAACGGGCCCGCCGGCGATGAGTTTGCCGATCCCACCACCGTTCATCAGATGGCCACGGACCCGCCCATGCCGCTACTGCGAACCGACTACCACGCTCCCCCCCAACCATCACATGGTCGGGTTCCGCACTAAGAAGGCTCCGCCCGCTCACCGTGACCACCGAGCCGTACGCGTCCATCACCATCAGCGCCACACCATCGTCGACAACGAGTGCAGGAACAGGATTAGGAATTGAACCGGGCCAGGGTGCATGCGCATCATGACGGACTGCTCGACATTCGGTACCGGTGAATACCACTCGTACAACACGATCGGCTGGCGATCGACCGCCGCGCACTTCGGGAACAGTGACCGCAGTTGCACCCACAATTCCTTGTACTCGAGCGAGGGCGCGCCCAGCACGTTCATCGGCTTCGGTTTCACCTCCCCAAAATCCTTGCTGTCTTCCCGTGGCGGCGATGACTTCTTCGGGAATCAAGGTAAGTCGCACGATGCCGCTCGTGGGCCGTTGCGCAGCAGAACCGTTCAGCCATCCATCGAGTTGCCAACGAACTCGTTCAGCAACTGCTGCCGCACTCATTGCACCCTCGGCCCGCCATACGCGTTCAAGCAATTCATCATGTTCGGTTTCAACGGCAATCACGACTCGCGAACACGCCAACCCTTCCGCTGAGAGTAGATCGTGCAATGTGTCGGCAAGTTTCCGTGCCGCGAATGCTGCAACATCGACCCGTTCCGCCGGCGGTTCAAGCTCAACGGTCACGTCGAAATGTTTCGGCGGTGGACCAACGTTGGGGACAACACCGTCTTCAACACGCGCCAACCGATGCGCATCACTCCCTTCTCTGCCAAAGCGAGCGACAACATCGTCACTTGTTAATTCAGCGAATGACCCAACCGTGCGCAGACCAAGCCGAACGAGTACTTCAGTAAGTTCCGGAAAGTTCAGTACTGCGATTGGTAGCGGAGCTAAGAACTCCACTGAAGTTCCAACTGGAACAACACAGACCCGACCAAGTGCATGCATCGCAGTTGTCGCAGCAATATCTGCCGCAAACGGCCCATCGGCGATTCCTACCCCAACGGCAAGCGACCAACCCATCGATGTGAGTTCCACATCAATGGCATCAGCAATTGCCGATGCCAGCATCTCATCGCCACCGAAATACCGCGACGGTCCACGAGCAGGAAACGCGATAGTGCCCGGGATCGACAACTCGATACGCGGGGTGAAGTGGTCGAGCACTCCCGCGATTGAAGCGAACGCTTGTGCATCACGGTTGGGGTCGGGATCGATGATGAGCAGCGATGGACATCGACGTTGCGCTTCACGCCGACGCTGTCCCACTTCAACGCCTTCGCTGCGAGCAGCCGGAGAAGTGGCCTGCACGCGGTTAGCGCCAATAACTGCGGCGGGATCAGTTGCTTTTACGCCCGCCGCAATGACTGACCAATCGGGAATACGAACTACCAACGTGCGCATGGGCGATATGAGCGCAGGAACAGAAGTGGGACTCATCGGACAAACGGCAGCACCGTGGCAACAGCATCGGAAGCATCAATGGCCGGATCGCCACTAACAATCGTTCCTTCACCTGATGGAAACTCAAAGACATGACGCCGCCCACCAGCGGCGCGACCACGTCCTAACGTCTCAATAGAAATGCGTCGACTCTGCACGTGACCATGGCCGCGGTCGGGGCCTTGCCATGATGCGGCCTCAACCATAAGCGCGACATCGGCCGTCCACGCCGAACCAATCTCGCCAGTACACCGCAATGTCAGTGGATCAGTGCCAGGCATCACCACCACCATCACCGAACCGCACTCGCGTAATCGAGCGCCAAGACGACGGATCTCTTGTTGTCGCAATGACAACCGCGCATCGACCATGATCAGATCCACCGCTCCAACCAATGCGGCGATGACATCGGCGTGCCGAGCAGACTGACCCGGGTTAATAAACGCCACACGCTCGGGGTTAAGGCCTGCTTCAAGCACCGCTACCGGCGCTACATCGTGAAGGCCCACCAATGCGGTCCATGAACCGGCACGCGACGCGCCCGAAACCAACTCCAAGGCCACTGAGGTTGCGCCCGAACCGGCGATAGTGAGAGTTGAGCCCCGCCGCAAGGAACCATCGGGAACCACCGCCGCCAATGGTCCACTTATGGACAGAACATTCTCGCGGGCAAGCACCACCGGTTTGACCCGGTCGGCCAGTTCACGCAGTTGGGAAGTTGAAACGGAGAGAACCACCCCAACAGTATCGAACATATGTTCGATACTGGCAACTAGGACTTACTCGCCAAATCCTTCGGGCATAACCACTTCAACGCCCTCGCGGTAATAAGTGAACAGTTCTTCAAGCCGCTCTTTCAGCCCTTCGCCGGAACCACTGGCCAACTTCACCGTGACCACATTGCTGTTGAGGTGAACTGACTCGACAACGCCAGTTTCCAACAAGGTCCGAGCAACCTGATCGGCAGGCCGATCGGCCTTAATATCGGCAGTTGACCGGTAGATCTCGTGACCCATTCCGGTAAGCGAACGATTGGTTTCGAAGCGAATCAGTCCAGCAATGCTGGAGGGCTTCTCGATAACGGTCACTGGCTGTCCCATGGCGAATGAAATGGTAGCCGGGTTAGACCCGACCATCCTCCATCGCCGATGACGCTTGCTGATCCGAGCGGACAGCGGTAACCCCTTGCTGCCATACCAGCGCAGCCAGGACCACCGAGATGAGACCGAGCATCACGTGAACCATTTTGAACGCTGCGTCATGGTTGGCGAACAAAATCTGCGGCACTCGCACCATCCACACCAACGCCGTGACCCCTGCCGCAACCACCAGCACCTTGCCGCCACCACTGGTCACTGTCGAGGACCACGAACCCACCAACACAACCACCACCCCAACTGCCAACGCCAACATGATCACCGACAACGTGACAGATACGCCTTTCGCCATCGATGACTCGGAGGTGGAACGAAGCGTGTTGGAAATTCGGTTTGCCCACACAAACATGGTCCAGAGCACAAAGGCAATAAGGGCAACACGAGAACGCAGAGTCATGACCGGAGGGTACCGGTCCAGTGACCAACTAAACGACTTCAAACAAACTTGGCTGCGAACCGGCCGGCGGGGTCCGTTGAATCCCCGACCAAGGCAGATCATCCATATACGACCATGACCTCCGATGAATGGTGGTGGGGCCCATCGCCGCCAACGCCATACGATGACGTGGACACGGATAGCCTTTGTTGCGATGGAAATCGAAACCAGGAAAGTTCTCCGCATCGGCGCGCATCATCCGATCACGACTTACCTTCGCCAGAATCGATGCCGCCGCAATCGACACACACGTCACATCGCCTTTCACAATGGTGCGGGTAATGCCTCCACCAACGAAGTCCACCGATCCATCGAGCAAGACCTGGTCGGGTGCAACCACTAATCCATCGATGGCGCGGCGGGCAGCAAGCCGAAGAGCGGCCGACATACCAAGTTCATCGCACTCATCATTTCCAACAATGCCCAATGCCCAGTCATCACACCATTGCGCAACCCGATCGAACATTGCTTCACGTTCTGCTTCAGTGAGCAACTTCGAGTCGCGCAACTTATACAGCCGACGATCTTTCGAAATAACCGCGGCGCCAATAACTAACGGCCCCGCCCACGAGCCGCGACCAACTTCGTCAAGGCCAACAACAACCGAATGGCCTTGCAACCACATTTCTTTCTCGTTGGCCAACGTGGGCGCGTTCGCTTTCACCGCGGAGCGAAGTTGACGAACGTTTCCAGCCACTGAAGGACCGTATCGAAACATTGATCGCCGCCACGTGACCATCCGCACTCATCAACGATGAGAATTACTTTGTCTTGGCATCAATCCAAGTTTGAGTGAGCCGAAAAACACCAACTTGGAATGGTTGAGATGCAGATCCATCGGGCAGCGTGAGGTTGGAAAGATTCCGAACGTTGTTGGCCGCCCCGACCGCCCATTGCGTGCGCGCAAGCCAAATGTAGGGCACCAATGCTGTCTGTCGATCCTGCAAATCGGCATAGGCCTTCTGACGAAGAGCAACATCAGCAGTGGCACGGCCACGGTTGAGCGCATCATCAATCTGAGGGTCGCTCAATCTGGCTATGTTCAACGTAATCGGACCAACTGCATTGCGACCCGTCCACCACACATAGTCAACGTCCGGATCAGTGGCCCCGAACTGACGCCACAGATTTGCCTGAAAATTACCGGTAACTGCATCGGAAATAAACTTGCTTTGCTCACTTGATGATGTCGTGACAGAAACACCACATGCTTCCCATTGCTGTTTCAACAACGAGGTTGCGTTGGTATTTGTAGGAACCGGTGTTGTGGTGAGGATGAACGAAATAGGCCCCTTTTCGGCGATCACCTTTGCCAGCAATTCTTTACCGGCAGCGGGATCATTCGTACGGAAACCACTCTCGTGGTACCAGGGAGAAGTTGGCGAAAACTGACTATCGGCAATGAGATCCGCAGGGGTCTCCGTCACGGCCACAAGCGCATCACGGTCGGTACATAACTTGAGGCCTTCACGCACACGCACGTCGTCGAGCGGTGCCTTTTGTGTGTTGAACATCACAAAGGACTCTTCCGATTCGGTGCGATCGGCAACAAACTGGACCTTGCCCGCATTTGCTTCAGTTTGAAGTCGGATAATGACGGGCCAATCGGTGGTCTGCATCATCTTCAATTCACCCGACAGCAGCGCATTCAGGCGATTTTGCGGATCGACAATCGGTCGGAACTCCACAGAGTCGAGATAGGGAAGCTTGTTCCCCTTGGCATCTTGCCGCCAATAGTTGGGGTTCTTTGTACCAACCCAACGATTGTCGGGAACCCATTCCGATTGCACGAACGGACCGGAACCGATTGGTTGCCGACTACTTGCTGGTTGCGGTGCGTCGAGTTGGGCAGGAGCAGCGATCATTCCCACTTGACTCGTGAGCCCTGAAGGCAAACTGGCCCACGGATCGACAGTTTGAACAGTCACAACAAGATCCGAGGTTGCGGTAACCGATGCAATATTTGCCAGTGCCGCGCCAGTCAACGGATCTTTGCGAACTTTTTCGAGACACTTTGCCACCGCCGCGGCGTTCACCGCAGTGCCATCAGAGAAATTCACACCGGGGCGAAGCTCGATGGTCCAAGTCTTGAAATCGGCACTGGGTGTGAATGCCTTGGCGAGATAAGGCTTTGCGACACCTGTTGCGTCATAGGCGGCAAGAGGATCGAATACTGCGTTAGCGATCATGTAGCCAGAGATTGCCCAACGGTTACTTGTTGGGTTGAAACCATCGGTTTCCGCTTCAATCCCAAACGCCAGCGAACCTCCTGGTATCGGATCGCCTGATGCGGCGATCACCTTGTCGGAAGTCGAACTTTTCGAATCCGTACTTGACGATGACCCGCCACAACCGAAAAGAACAACTGCTGCGAACAACGCTCCACCGAATGCCAACCCAAATCGTAAACGACGCTTTGCCATATCGTCCCCCTGACCTCTCAAACGGTACCTGAGGCACGAGATTGATGCCCTGAAAAAGAAAAGGGCCCGATGCCGAAGCACCGGACCCTCACTTCCAAAGAAATCAGAGTGGATTACTTATCGATCCACGTCTGAGTAAGACGAACTTCACCACGCTGGAACGGAAGCGCCGGCGAACCATCGGGAAGTGTCTGGTTCACAAGGTTACGAACCGAATTCGCCGCACCAATGGCCCACTGCGTATGTGAGAGCCAAATGTACGGAACAAGTTCGGTCTGACGCTTCTGAAGATCAGCATAGGCCTGCTTACGAACTGCAGGATCATTCGAGGCACGAGCCTTATTGAGCGCGGCGTCGACCTGCGCATCGTTGAGACGAGCAATGTTCAACGTGAGCGGGCCAACTGCATTCTTGCCGATCCACCAGACGTAGTCGCCATCGGGATCGGAGGCTGCAAACTGACGCCACAGATTTGCCTGATAGTTACCAGTCACCGCGTCGGAGATAAACTTGCTCTGTTCGGTGCTAATGGCGTTGACAGTAACGCCACATGCTTCCCACTGTTGCTTGAGCAAAGCGGTGGTGTTTGTGTTGGCAGGAATTGGAGTGGTGCCCAAATTGAAGGTAATCGGGCCCTTCTCGGCGATCACCTTTGCCAGCAATTCTTTACCGGCTGCGGGATCATTGGTCTTCCAACCCGAATCGGAATACCACGGCGAGTCCTTGGTGAACTGGCTGTCGGCAATGCGATCGGCCGGGGTCTCACTAATGATGAGAACGGCGTTTGGATCGGTGCAGAGCTTGAGTCCTTCACGCACACGGACATCGTCGAGCGGTGCCTTCTGCGTGTTGAACATCACGTACGACTCTTCGGTTTCGGTTGCGTCAGCAACAAACTGAATCTTGCCCGATGCCGCTGCAGTCTGAAGCGAGTTGATGGCCGGCCAGTCAGTGGTGTGAATCATCTGAACTTCACCCGATACCAACGCATTCACGCGGTTCTGCGGGTCGACGATTGGACGGAATTCAACGCTGTCGAGATAAGGAAGCTTGTTGCCCTTGGCATCTTGACGCCAGTAGTTGGCGTTTTTGGTGCCCGTCCAATTCTTGTCAGGAACCCATTCTTTTTGAATGAAAGGACCTGAACCAATTGGGTTACGAGTCTTGGCCGGGGCCGCGGCATTGAGCTGCGCGGGGGCGACAATGAATCCAATCTGAGTGGTGAGTACTGCAGGCATTGAAGCCCATGCATCGGTTGTGGTTATGGTCACGACAAGGTCAGATGTGGCGGTAACCGATGCCATGTTGGCAAGTGCCGCTCCGGTAAGAACATCCTTACGCACCGTGTTGAGGCTCTCGGCCACTGCCGCTGCGTTCACCGGAGTGCCATCAGAGAAGTTCACACCGGGGCGAAGTTCGACGGTCCAAGTTTTGAAATCGGCACTGGGCGTGAACGTCTTGGCCAGATAAGGCTGCACCTTGCCGGTTGCGTCATAGGCGCTCAATGGATCGAATACCGCGTTACCAATCATGTAACCCGAAATAGCCCAGCGATTACTGGTGGGGTTGAACCCATCGGTTTCTGCTTCGATGCCGAAAGCAAGCGAACCACCCGATTTCGGGTCACCCGAGGCTTTGATGGTGACATCAGTTGTCTTGCCGCTGTTGTTCGAGTCTGAACTCGAACCGCCACACGCTGAGGCAATCAGACCAAAGGCCATGACTACTGCAACGACTGGCGCCCAGCGGCGGATTCCCACTCGGGATTGCATTGTGTTTCCTCCTTCGGCCACAGCCGACGGTTGGTGTTTTGGATCGTCCCACGACGATCTTGACTGGGAGCAACCCTAGACGTGACAACCGACACGTGCGAGGTCTTCGGGGTAGACCGCCACGCGATCGTAACATCGGTCCGCTAAACGACGCTCGACCTCGATGCCTGGTTCGATACTCAAGGGCTCTTTAGGAGAAAGAAGTTCCCTCGTCGAGGGGCTCATGGTGCTCGGGGACAAAATCCCGCCCAATTGGCTCGGCCAGCAATGTCTCGCCCTTGGGCGTAGAGGTCGCCCAAGAAGAGTCGAGCCCAGGCGCTCGGAGAACAGCGCCCACCCTAGGGAGAGGTTCGAGGTCCCAAAGAAGCGCTGGACGCGTGCCATGCCAACGTATGGCATACGAAAGACGGCCGCCGCTGGTGGGTAGGTCGTGCACGGCGATTGGCTGGCCAAACCATTCCTCGGGAACAACCGGAAGTAATCCAAGAGATCCGTTGCCGTCATCATCAATGAGTAACGCGTGGACATCACGAAGGAATCGCGCCGTACGCAACGGATCGTGTCCATCAACTGCAGATCCCCATGTCCAAAGCGGAGAACCCTTGGAAAGAAACTTGCGCACCGATTGGATGTTGTGCGATCCAGAGACACAAGAACCTGCACCGTCGATTGAAACCGAACGGAAAATCATTTCAGTCTCGAGAATGCGAGCGTAAGTCTCGACGTTGCCCGCCGCCTCAGGTTGATCGACTACTACCAACGTCATTGCCGCAGCCCGATAGGCGCGAAGGGTCCACCGAGCGTCGTAAGCGGCACGCTCGTCATGTCCGAGTTCTTCGGGTCCTGTTCCGGCGCCGAAGAACCGTGAACGAGGAACGAACCATCTTCCTTCTTGACGACGCCGCAACCAGTGAACGGCCGCCCCAATACGAGCCGAGGCTTCACTGGCGAGGGTGATATCGCCTCGAAGGGCACAATGCGTTCCCAAGGCAACAACCCACCCGGCAGTGCCATCGAGTCGGCCATCATCGAAGGAGCCATCGGTGCGCTGAAGATCGATGGCTGCGCGTAGTACTCGTTCTGACTCGAGATGGAAGCCTTGTTCGTCGAGCGCCATGCATAATTCCGCCCGGGTAACACCATCAACCGGCACCCCGGGCCAACGCAAAGGATCTTCACCCGCCGCGTGCATTAGTAGGTGTCGCTGCGAAAGCGTGACCGCTTGTTCGAGAAGTCGTTCGGGAACATCGAAACGCGGTGCGCGAGTTGTCTGTGCAACCCAACCAGCCACAACTCGATCACTCGGGGGTATTGCTGAAAGGTCGGGGGTGCTCCAAAGTGCTTCGTCAAATTGAGGGGCAGCTAAGGCAACAGCAAAGCGATTCGTTGCCGTATGTGGCAGAGGAAACACCAAAACTGCCGATGCCTTTTTGGCGCTACAAGTGACCCCACCAACGGGCCAGGAAGATACACCGCCACCACTCGTGATTTCTTCGTAGGGGTCGGCACTTACTGCAGTGCCGATGGCAACTCGCGACGGATCTTTACTTAGGACGAACGAAGGCACTCCGTTGACGTAAACCGTTCGATCTTTAATGTTGATTGAAGAAATAGCGCCATCGACAGTGGACGGACGTATCGCTAGTGCCAGTGCAATCGGAACCGATGTGGCGTTGTGATACTCCATCACCACGAGCCCACCGCCAGTGCCTGAACCCGCGCTAGCAACCGCCCATACGAGTTGCTCAAGTTCACCGCCAGGAAGGCGCATTCCCGAAACAACAACTGGGGTCGACTCAACCGGCGCTTGACGAATAACGGCTGCATCGCGACACGTGTGCCAACGATCTTCAGCTCCAGCCCACCAATCGATCGACCATCCATCGCCTTCAAGGGCAAGGGTGCCTCGCCGATCGAGAATGGCGCGCCCACCGGCGCCCACCGTGCCAAGGGTTACCCACGAGGGAGCGGGTTCAGAGGTGGTTGCAGGTTCGTTCACGGCCGTTTCCATCGCAGAAGACGCTAGCGCCGGCCCGATGACCTCCGTCCCGCCGTGGAAAGAACTTCGACGGTGCGACCTACACTCCCAAACGTGTCCGAATCGGATCGCTTGACAGGCGTACTCATACCAGTGAAGGCCTTCAACGATGCGAAGGGCCGTCTCGCGGAAGTTCTTGAACCCGCCGAACGCGCCCACCTCGCTCAGACAATGGCCACTTCGGTGGTTGCCGCTGCTGGCGATCTTCCGGTGTGGATTGTTTGTGACGACGAAGCGGTTGCCTCGTGGGCGAAGAGCGCAGGAGCACAAGTGTTATGGAAACCGGGTCGAGGTTTAAATGGCGCAGTGAATGAAGGCGTCGCCGATCTTGCCCACCTTGATGTTGAGCGAATCATCGTCGCTCACGCCGACCTCCCCCACGCCGAACACCTCGAATGGCTGAGCGAGTTCCACGGAGTCGCGCTCGTACCCGATCGCCATGACGACGGAACCAATGTTGCGTCAATCCCCGCCAACTCCGGTTTTATCTTCACCTACGGTCCCGGCTCCTTCCGCCGCCACGAAGCAGAAGCCCTTCGCCTCCAACTTCCCATCACTCTCATCCGCGATGAACGTTTGGGATGGGACGTCGACCTACCCGCCGATCTCGCGACTCCTATTTGGTCACCAACATGACAAACCCAACCCCACTCCCCCTTGGTGATGTGCATTCATCAGCCATGATTTCTCGAAATCTGGAAGTACCGTCCAGTGCTCTTGCCATCATCGCCCACCCCGACGATGCCGAGTTTCAATGTGGCGGAACACTGGCCAAATGGGCTGCTGCTGGTTGCGTGATCAACCACGTAGTGCTTACTGACGGCTCAAAGGGCACGTGGGATGCAGAGGCCGATACAAATGCGTTGGTCGAACGACGTCGTGACGAACAGATGAGCGCTGCTCGTATTCTTGGCTCCAAAGGCAAAGTCATCATGCTGGGCCATATCGATGGAGAACTTCAGCCCACTCTCCATAATCGCGATCAGGTCGCATACTGGATTCGCGCAATCAGGCCAACGGTCGTGCTCGCTCACGATCCGTGGAAGCGGTACCGCCTCCATCCCGATCATCGCAATGCCGGCTGGCTCGCTCTCGATGGGATTGTCGCTGCTCGCGATCCTCATTATTTCGGTCATCACGGATTGGAGGTTCACCGACCAGACGCGGCGTTGCTCTTTGAAGCCGACGAGCCCGATCATATTGAAGATGTTTCATCATCGATCGACACCAAGATCAACGCGCTGTTAGCGCACACCAGTCAGTTCAGAACAACTCATTCGATTGAACCACCCGAGGATGAATCCCAACGCGCCGAGTTTGGCGCACGGGTGCGTACACACGCCGCTGCCGTTGGCGAATCAAGCACTATTTCTCACGGTGAAATCTTTAAGCTCCTCACCGACCTTTAATTCCGTGGCCCCGCAACAACTTGTTGTCGGCGTTGATGGCGCTCTGGCGATGCCCCTTAACTTGGCGACAACGCCCCCGATCAGCGTGGTTTGAGAATGCGTGTGATCATCTGATGACTGGCGTCTGAACGCAAAACAAAATCATGCATGGGTATCCGCGCGTGCGCCCTTCGAGCGGTATTGGATACGGGGGTCGTAGTCCCTACCGGTAGGAGCCCAGTGACCCATTCGATCGTCACAATATTGAGTCTGTCCGTTTCGCAAAGACGCTGGTTTTTGTACGCAACGATTGGGGGCTCACGATGACACCCACCGCTCGTCGCATTTACGTGCTCGATACATCGGTGTTGCTCGCCGATCCGAAAGCAATGACTCGTTTTGATGAACATGAAGTTGTATTGCCTGTCGTTGTTGTTCTTGAACTTGAATCGAAACGCAACCATCCCGAACTTGGCTGGGCGGCACGTCAAGCGTTACGTCAACTCGAACAGTGGCGAGTGGAACACAAAACACTGATGACATCGATTCCCGTCAACGAAGTTGGCGGAACAATGCGAGTCGAGATCAATCACCAAGATTTGGGTTCGTTACCACCATCTCTCGCTGGCGATACCAACGACCATCGCATTCTTGCCGTGGCGCGAAATCTTGCCGCCGAAGGTAACCAGGTCACGGTCGTCACCAAAGATCTTCCCCTTCGCCTCAAAGCGTCCATCGTGGGACTTGACGCCGACGAGTACCGCAACGAACTAGCGACAGACAACAGTTGGACCGGCATGGTTGAACTCGATTGCGATGGCGCTCTCATCGATGAACTTTTCGATCACGGTTCCGTTGAAGATGAACGCGGTCGTCAACTTCCGTGTCATACCGGTGTCGTCATGCACGCTGGTTCGCAGTCTGCACTTGCGCGAGTGCACGCTGATAAGTCGCTTCATCTCGTCCGACGTGACGGGCAACTCTTCGATGTTCGCGGTCGTTCAGCAGAACAGCGCATTGCCGTCGATCTTCTTTCCGATCCTTCGGTTGGCATCGTTTCGCTTGGCGGACCGGCCGGCACCGGCAAAAGCGTTCTCGCCCTCGCCGCGGGCCTCGAATCTGTTCTCGAACAGCGCAGTCACAAACGCGTGCTCGTCTTCCGCCCGCTTTATGCTGTTGGTGGCCAAGACCTCGGATTTCTGCCTGGCTCGGAGTTTGAAAAGATGAGCCCCTGGATGGCGGCCGTTCTTGATGGGCTGGAATCCATCACTGGACCAGAAATCATTGATGAAGTATTGCACCGCGGTTTGCTCGAAGTACTTCCGCTTACCCACATACGAGGTCGAAGCCTCACCGATAGTTTCGTCATTATCGATGAGGCCCAAAATCTTGAGCGGCCCGTTCTCCTTACCGCCCTTAGCCGATTAGGTGAAGGAAGTCGCGTGGTACTTACCCATGATGTGGCGCAGCGCGACAACCTTCGCGTGGGTCGCCACGACGGCGTTGTCTCGGTCATCGAAGCCCTACGCGGTCACCCTATTTTTGGCCATGTCACACTCACTCGCTCCGAGCGCAGCGAGATCGCCGCGGTGGTGACCCAACTCCTCGACGGACCATTCGGCAACTAACCAATCGCAGCGTCACTGTGGCCATCTAACGTGACCACCGTGAATTCTTCCTCTAACCAATTGCGCTCTGTCGATATCCGAGAATGGTCGCTTATCCCGCCGCAACTTCCGTTTGCTGTGCTCGACGTTGAGACCACTGGCTTAAGCGGGGCAAAAGACCGCATCATCGAGGTTGCCGTTGTCCATTGCGACCCTCAGGGAAACGTCACCGACGAATGGTCCAGCCTCGTCGATCCCGATCGCGATCCTGGTCCTACCCACATTCATGGCATTAGCGCTTCCGATCTGCACGGTGCACCAACATTCGAACAAATTGCTCCGCAACTTCTCGAGCGTCTCCGCGGTTCCATGATCACTGCCCATAATTTGTCTTTCGACTCATCGTTCCTGCATCACGAATTCGAACGAACTGGCCTCGCCCAACCCACCGGACCGGCGCTCTGTACCCTCGAACTCGCTCGCTATGTACTTAGCGATCAGCGCAGTCATTCGCTTGCTGCATGCTCTGCTGCGCTGGGTATCCCCCATCCCGATGCCCATCGTGCGCTGCCCGACACCCGAGTCACCGCCGAGGTTCTCGCCGCCATGCTTCGTCTTTTGCATCCGCCACAAGGCTCGTTGTTCGACTGATTCATGCGGCACTTTCGCCCCATCGAACCACACACCAACATTTGCACTTCGCGATCGGTTGATCGCCGCCATCACCCGATGCGGAGATCCCGATGCAACCATTTTTTCCTGTTACGTCCAACCCAAGTCACTCTTCAGACCGTCACTTATTTGAAGAACCAACCGTTGAACGTGTTGCCGAACACGTTCTAAAGAATCTCAACCCAGATATCCCCACATTTCTGACAATTAACGCAACCGGTGCCCTCCACACCGAGTCACTCCTCGGCACAGACCCGGTTGCCGACCTTTACGGCCGCGTCGCATCTTCCGACCAAATCATGATTGGCCTTCTCGCCCCCGCGTTTGTTCGTTCGCGCATGGGGGCATGCAACGATCCCACCAACGGGGTGGTTGTTCATGTTCTCGACCGCTTTGGCAGTGCGGTCACTCGACTTTCGGCCGAAGCCACTCCCTACCCGAGCACACCAACAAGCCATTGCGTCGGCCCATCCACCGATCCGCAGTCCGGCCGTATCCCCGATGCCTGTCGACGAATACTGGGCCTCTCCACCGCCGTGCCGACAGTTCCCATTCTCTCGTTTGTTATCGGCGCGTGGCTCGAAATCATTACCCGTCACGCACTTGAAGAACCGGGCTTTTCGTGGGCCGACGTCATTGCCGTCCACCCGTCGGTCGCCACGTTGGCGGCCAACGCAACCCCGGCCGATGTTGCCGCCGCTACCCGTCAACTCGGAGATGCCCTCGACTGGGAGCGCTTTCGAGTTGTCATTGCCACTGTGGGTGGATACCCGTTTGGTCAGGATGCACAAGAACTTGCGTCCTGGATGGATGCAGGAATGTTTTCGAGATGGGCCCTTGAAGAATTGCCTGACCAAACCGACATTCTCGACCTCCTTGACGGCGTTCTTACCCCTGCCGCACTCGACCGCCTTTGGGTCAGCATTCGCATGTGCGCCGCCAATTAGCGCCTCACCCCCGGATTACGGCCAGCACTTGGATTCCAGGCGACCAAGTTCATCCACCGATGGCCGGTAGATTCATTTTGTGGCAAATGATCACTCCGAGACGGGCTCCCCTTTAGGGCGACGCCGATTCCTCGCCATCACAGGCGCTGGGGTCGTGGCAGCAACGGCTATCGCCGTTGGCTGCTCCTCGGGTTCTGGCTCGCAAAACTCGATCAAGGTCAACGAACCCAAGCGGGTGCAGCCCCCGAAGCTTGATGCGTCCTATCAACCGCCCCCGGAGACCACCGTTTTCGACACTGTCATCAATGGTGGTCGGGTCATGGACCCGGCAACAGGATTCGACGCGGTCGCCAACGTCGGCATTATCGGCAGCCGCATTGCCCTCATCACGCCAAACGCGATCACCGGTAAAGCCGCCATTGACGCAACCAACCTTGTGGTCGCCCCCGGATTCATCGACGTGTTGAGTTATGAACCCAACTCGTATGGCGTTTGGTACAAGCTCGGCGATGGGGTGACCACCAATCTCGGAATGCACGGAATCAAAACCCCTGTCAACGCTAACGGTTTCTTTTCCTCCTACACAGGGTCGAACACGCCACCAGTCAACTTCGGCGGTTCATTTTCCGATCAGTGGTACCGAGATTCCATTGGCGTGAAGTCCACCGCAAGCCCTTCACAACTTTCACGACTCCAAGACGATCTTGCTAAGGAACTCTCTGCCGGTTGGCTTGGGGTTGCCGTCGACCCCGAGTACTCGCCATCAATCAACTTGAACGAATACCTCGCACTCGGAAAAGTCGCCCAAAAGGCGGGTATGCCGCTGTTCACCCACATCCGTTATTCCGCCCCGGGCCCGGCCGGGAAAAGTTCACTTGACGCCATCGATGAAGTACTCAAAGTGGCCCGTGAAACCGGAGTGTCATTGCACGTCGATCACATTCCGTCGATGGCTACTCATGTGATGAACGAAGCAATTAGTCGCATCGATGCCGCTCGGGCCGAAGGTCTTGACGTCACCGGCTGTTTCTACCCGTACACGTTTTGGGGTACGTACCTCGCTTCGGCACGTTTCACTGGCGATTGGCAATCGCGTTTCCGCATTTCGTACAACGACTTGCAACTTGCGGGTTCTTCAGAACGCCTCACACCTGAATCGTTTAAGAAGTACCAGGCCCAGAACAAACTTGTCGTTGCCTATGCAATTCCCCAAGACGATGTCAATGCTGCTGTTCGTTCACCGTGGACGCTTGTTGGGTCCGATGCAATTCCAGAAACCTCCAACAACAATCATCCTCGGGGGGCTGGTTGCTTCTCGCGACTGCTTGGGCCCTACGTTCGTGACCTGCAGGTCATTTCGCTCATGGATGCTCTTGCCAAGTGCACCATCCTGCCCGCTCGCCGTCTCGACGCCCAGGCGCCGATGTTGGCCCGCAAAGGCCGCATGCAAATGGATGCCGATGCTGACATCACCATTTTCAATCCCGCCACCATCGCCGATACCTCCACGGTGGAGAAACCGGCCTCGTATTCCAATGGTGTTCAATGGGTCTTCGTCAATGGGGCCATGGCCAAAGACCCCAACGGCGTGAAAAAGGAAGTTCGAGCGGGCCAACCAATGAAGGGCCAACCAACATAAATGTCAGACGACGGAAACATGAACGGTTCCGGTCGCAGCATTTATGGAACAGGAACAATTATTCACCTTTAGGATAAATGCCACCCTTTCCGTTCAACGCAATCCCCGAATTGCCTGTCAGGACCCCGCCCGCCACGAACCCCTCACCGCCGAGTCCATGTGCCCTTACCAGGACGCCGTCATCGAACAACTCGCATCGTTGACTCGCGACTTGCAAAGCCAAGACGTCATCCGACCCGATATCGATCCAGAACTTTCTGCATGGGTTGTCGCTGTTCACCCAACTGGCATTGGACTCTTGCGGCGCAGCGTCGCAGCACCTCAATACCGCAGCACCAACCGATGAGGCGTGGGCTCCCATTCATTCATCATTCCTCACCGCACTTCTCACTCAACCGCGCTGAGGTTCGGGCGAACAAGCAGGAAATTGTTGTCGCCGGTAGCGTTCGACTATGGCTAACTCCGAAGATTTTGCTCAACTCGACGCCACCGCTCAGGCCGAACTGGTCCGCTCCGGTGCAGCATCACCGCTTGAACTTGTCGATGCTGCGATTGCACGGATCGAATCGGTCAACCCAGTACTTAACGCCGTCATCCATGAGCGGTTCGAAAAGGCAAGAGCAGAAGCTTCCGCGCCACTTTCTGAAGGTCCGTTCCGCGGTGTTCCGTTTCTCTTGAAAGATCTTGAGGCGCGCAGTACCGGCGATCCTCATCATGCTGGAACTGCATTTCTCAAGAATGAAGGTTTCATCTCTGATCGTGACGACTACATCACCACTCGTTTTCGGGCCGCCGGCTTAATCATTGTTGGGCGCACAAATACACCGGAGTTCGGAACCACCATCACTACCGAGCCCGATGCGTATGGTCCATCGCGGAACCCTTGGAATACCGAACATTCAACCGGTGGATCCTCAGGTGGTTCGGGAGCAGCCGTTGCCTCTTTTATGGTTCCGGCCGCGCATGCCAGTGATGGCGGCGGTTCTATTCGCATTCCTGCCAGTGAATGTGGCCTTGTGGGCCTCAAGCCCACCCGCGGTCGCGTCCCACTTGGCCCAGAGATTGGTGATTCATGGGCAGGATCAACCGTTCATGGTGTGTTGAGTCGCACTGTTCGAGACTCCGCCCGCTTACTCGATGCGATTGCGGGGCCGATGCCCGGCGACCCGTATGCAGCGCCTTCACTTCCCGGTCCACTTGCGGACGAAGTAGGTCGTGACCCGGGTTCGTTACGTATCGGCATTCTCGACCAGCCGTTACTCTCTAGGGTTTCCCCATCTGCCGATTCCCGCGACGCGGTGCGGGCCGCGGCCGCGCTCCTTGAACAACTCGGACACAAACTCGAAGATTCCTATCCCGCCGCAATGGGCGATGAAAAGTTCACCGACACTTTCACAACTGTTGTCGCCACTCACGTTGCCCATGACCTTGATGCATGGGGACGCGTTATCGGCCGCGAGATCACCGCAGCCGATGTTGAAGAACGAAACTGGATGTTTGCTGCCATAGGTCGATCGTTCAGCGCTCCTCACTACCTCGACGCCATCTACTGGCAACAGGAATGGTCGAGGCGAATGGCCACGTGGTGGACCAGCGATCTCAATCCCAACGGTTTCGACATCCTCTGCACGCCCGTCCTTAACGGTCCCCCACCCTTACTTGGTTTTTTAAGCGATCCCATAGAGGGCCTTGGGCGGGTTACCAACATGATGCAATACACCGCTCAATTCAATGTCACCGGCCAACCTGCAATTTCGTTGCCGCTAAATTGGAACGCAGATGGACTGCCTATCGGGGTGCAGTTTGTTGCGCCCTTTGGTCGTGAGGATCTACTCATTCGACTGGCATCGGAACTTGAAGCGGCACAGCCGTGGAGTGATCGAATTCCAACAACTCACGCGTAAACACTTCTCATCTGCAATCAAAAACGGCCCGGCCACAGTTGCCGATGTCGAGTTCCACCCGGTTCCGTGGCAACGTGATGGGGTGACTCTTGAACTCCCGTTTGCCACCGATCTGCACCAACTGCTCACTCTTGAAGCGGTGAGCCCCGATGCGTTCATTGCTCCCAGCGCCCATACTGGATGGGGGCGCATCTATGGAGGGCAGGCAATCTCCCAAGCCTTGCTCGCCGCTGCTCACACAGTTGGCGACGGGCAATATCCCCATTCGATGCACGCCTATTACGTGCGTCAAGGTGACGAAAGCGCGCCAGTGCTTTACGAGGTGCAACGCATCCGCGATGGTCGTTCGTTCTCCACTCGCCAGGTTGTTGCTTCACAAGCGGGCGGACCAATACTTAACTGCATCGTGAGTTTTCATTCCCCCGAAGAAAGTGAACAGCGAGAGGCCAATGTCCTCCCCGCTGATGTTGTCCGTCCCTCCGATCTTTCCAATGATGAGACGCCACTTTTTTTTGAGAGTCGAGCGCAACGCGACGATCATGGAATGGCCACCACGGCGTGGATGCGCACCACTGAGTCATTTGGTGATGATCCGATCCTGAACGCGTGCGCTCTTGCGTATCTCTCAGACGAGCACCTGCTTGGTGCTGCGCTCACCGGCCACAGCCTCATTGGTGATTGGGACAAGCTGATGACCGCCAGCCTCGACCACGCGCTCTGGTTCCATCGACCCTTGCGGGTTGATGATTGGATGTGTTTTGTCCTTGATGGCCAAGGCATGCATGACGCTCGAGGGCTCTCGATCGCCCGGATATTCGATAGTTCAGGCACCCATGTTGCTACCGCCGCCCAAGAAGCTCTCGGGCGACCTCGTCGTCCTGCATGAACTCTTTTAAAACTCTCTAACAGGAGTAGTTGATCTGTGCCATGGTCTGAGGGTCATGACTGATTCCCTTTCCACTCACGATGAGATCAATGCCACTTCCGATTCCGATTCCGATCGGAACTCTGGTGGCCCCTTCACCCCTCCCCCGGCAACAGGGAGGGGTACTGAGCGCCCCGAAGAAGTTCCGCCCACTGGTGGGCCCATCGAAATTGAACGTACGTTCGCGTTTATCGACATCTGCGGCTTCACTGCGCTCACTGAACGCCACGGCCCTCGCCGAGCGGTTCGGGCACTCGATGTGTTTCGCTCGCTCGTTAAAGAAGTTGCCGGACGTCGCGGAGTACGCGTTGCGAAATGGTTAGGTGACGGCGTGCTCATCATTGGCGTGAAGCCAGGACCAACCGTGGCAACTGTTACCGAACTCATCGGCCGATTCGAATCGTTTGCCATCGATCTGCGCGCCGGAGTGGCGACGGGAGTTGCACTTTTGTTCGACGGCGATGATTACATCGGCCGGCCCGTGAACCTTGCTGCTCGTTTGTGCGATGAAGCCGAACCTGGTCAGTTACTTGCCGATCCATCGGCCCTCAACGGCGTGCCCGAATGGGTGGAATCGGGCCAACCGAAGACCATTTCCATTCGCGGTATTGGAAAAATCGAAGGCGTTCGTTCTCTGCGTCCAGCTGCCGATGTGCAATTCCCGCCAGAGCCAAACCGCGATTCTGAACTGTAAAACCTTTCGCACGGTGGGCGGCTTGGTGCCCACACACGTGCCACCGCTATGATCAATCGACTGCCACAGCATTAACAATGGCATCAGCGTGACACCGGCCCCCATCGTCTAGCGGCCTAGGACACCACCCTCTCAAGGTGGACGCACGGGTTCGAATCCCGTTGGGGGTGCCACGCATGGCTTTTCGGTGAGTGGCGTCCAACACCGGCATTTGAGTAGCGGCCAAGAGGAATGATGAACCATCCGCCTCCGGGTCCACTATCAATTTCCCCCGGAATTGCCGATGTGACCTGAGGAGCGGGGATGGTTATGACAATGTTGATCCGGTCAGTGAAGAATGCAGGAGAACAGCAACAGTTTCAATGAGTGCGTTACGTGTGGTGCCCCGTTTTTCGAAACCTTGTCGGTAATTCGGCAATCGATCCATGACCGCGAGCATGGCGCCGGCAGTGGCTTCGGGATCAAGTGAGGCTGTCAACCGACCGAGAGCCTGCGCATCGCGAACTTTTGCCGACATCTTGGTCATGAACGGTGCGTTGTAGTCGCGGCGAACCTGCCGGAATCGTTGGTCATTTTCATCGGCACGCAACAACATGATGCGAAGCACTGGGCCGTGCTCATCCCAAAACTCGAGATAATCAGACACCAATTGTCGGGGACGATCTAACCCTTCTGCCCAATCGAGATCGAACTGCGCTTGGATGAACGCAACATTTTCGATGAGTTCAACCGACAACGCCAAGATGGCGTCTTCGACATCGGAGAAGTATTGGTAAAAAGTGGCCGGCGACGCACCCACTTCTCGAGCAACATCGGTGACCTTGACCTCAAGCGCTCCGTGTTCGCGCAGCAAAACTGCGGTGGCATCGAGAACCCGACGGCGAGTGAGTTGCGCTCGCTGCCCAATGACGCGGCCATCGGTAGCGGTGAGGTCCTCGGTCAGATCGGTCATGTGTTTCGAGTCGATCAGGTTCCGTGAACCGGGAATGGAACAGGGGCAGCAGTAACAAGATCGGCAACCACTGCACCAATTTCTGCTGGTTCCCACTTCGCGCCTTTATCGAACTCGGCACCGTTCTGCCACCCGTCGCACAAACTAATGAGACCACCAACGCACTCGAACACGCGACCCGAAACATCACAACTGTCGCTACCAAGCCACACAACAAGCGGACTGATGTTGGCGGGGTCCATGGAATCGAAACCGGTATCGGGCTTGGCCATCATTTCGGGAAATGCTTCCTCGGTCATACGACTACGGGCTGAAGGCGCAATGGAGTTGGCCTTCACGCCAATGCGGCCAAGTTCAGCAGCAATGTTGATGGTGAAGGCGGCAATACCGGCCTTTGCCGAGACGTAATTAGTTTGCGCTATTGAACCGTGAAGACCTGCACCTGAAGAAGTCGTGACAACACGACCTTCACGCTGCCGACCAGCTTTAGATTCCGCACGCCAGTAATCAACCGCATGTTTTACCGGACAGAAGGTGCCGCGAAGATGTACGCGAATAACGGCATCCCATTCGTCGATGCTCATGTTCACGAACATGCGGTCGCGCACAATCCCGGCGTTGGTAACAACCGTGTCGAGGCCACCGAAGGTTTCGATAGCCGTCTGCACGAGACGACCAGCGCCATCCCAATCGCTAATGTCATCAGAGTTTGTAATGGCCTCGCCACCGCTTGAACGGATGATCTCGACAACTTCTTCGGCCGGGCTTAGATCGTTGCCATCGCCCTGCAGCGAAGCGCCAACATCGTTCACGACGACCTTTGCGCCCTCGGCGGCAAACGCCAATGCATGTTCACGACCAAGACCACGACCAGCTCCGGTAATGACCACGACTCGTCCGTCACTGATTCCCATGTTCATATCCTCCTGGTATTGGGGGGCCACTCATTTGCGCTCCCATTTCGTTTCGGCCTCGGCCGCGGCGGGCGCAAGGACTCTTTTATCAATCTTGGACATTGCGGTAAGGGGCAATTCGTTAAGAAGAACCAACGCATCAGGAGATTTGTACGAGGCCAATGTCGCCACGCACCATTCGCGCAGTTCCTCCAAGGTAGGCGGACTGGCGGAACTCGCCGGCACCACAAAGGCCACGCCAATCTCACCTAAGACCGGCGCCGCCGTGCCTGTTACCGCCACGCGATCAACCTTGGGGTGCTGGCCGAGGCAGTTCTCTACTTCTATTGGGTAGACGTTGTAACCACCCCGGATGTACATCTCGGTACTGCGGCCATCGAGGTGAAGGTCCCCCCGCTCATCGAGATGGCCAAGATCGCCAGTGAGAAGCCAACCATTTTCGTCGATGGCGGCAGCAGTGAGTTCTGGTTCACGCCAGTAGCCCCGCATGATGGCCCGACTGCGCAAACACACTGTTCCGATTTCGGAGATTCCTGAATTGAGCATCGATACGACACGACCTCGACCTTCATCAAGGCGAAGTTCCATTTCCACCCCCGCGCCTGGCGTACCGACGGTGTTGCATACGACATCATCGGGGTCATTCAGCGCAGTGCCGGTAGAAACACATGCTTCGGTGCTGGTGTAGCGAACAACAACAGGAGTTTTGAAACTTTTACGCATGGCATCGACCATCTCTGGCGGAATGCGTGCCGCCCCGGCCGACACAATCCGCAGCGAGGACGTATCAGTGGATGCCAAATTGGGGAGAGCCAGCATCATCTGCCACTGAGCCGGCACACCTTGGCCAACGGTGACGCGCTCTTGTTCAATAAGCGCAAGCGAACCCGCAGCCGTCCAAGGAGTAGGACAAATAATGGTGGTGATGACGTGCATAAGTTCATCCCAAACACGAGTCATGTAACCAACGTGGGCGAATGGAAGCGGCGAGAGACGACGATCGCCAACGGCACTGAGTGGGCCAGCAGCAACCGACATTGCTTTCATACACGCAGCGTCAAACACTGCACCTTTTGGTTTTCCTGTGGTTCCCGATGTCCAGACAATGGCAACGGGATCATCGAGAGCGATGGGCGGAGGATTCATGAATGGCGAATCGCCGTAGGCCTCGCGCAACTCATCAATGCCGAGAGTGGGAAATGCGCTTTCAAAAACCTCGGTGACGATCACTCGAGGTTCTGACTTTTCAAGGATGTGTGTTGTTTCACCAACGCCCAACTTGGGGTTCATGCCACTGGCAATGGCGCCGAGGCGAAGTACCGCTTGATAGGCGATGGCGTACTCGATGGATGAAGGAAGCGAAATGCCAACGACATCGCCCTGACCAACTCCCATTGCTGCCAATCGGGTGGCCACTCCATCGGCGGCTCTCCCCCACTGGGAAAATGTGAGGCGGCGGAACTCCACCTCTTCGCCGATACCGACTGGTTGCACGAATGCCTCAACATCGCCGCATTGTTCGACAACAACCTCAAATAGTTCAATCAAGTTGGCGTAATCGCCGGTAAACGGAGCAGTAGGGAGGGGCACGAATTACAGACCGAGTTCGGTCAAGCCCAATTGGCGAAGTTCGACCTTCACAACTTTGCCGCTGGCATTGGTGGGAAGTGCGTCAACGATTCGGAAATGACGGGGCACTTTGAAGTTCGCCATTGTTTCTTTGGACCACACCGCTAGAGCGTCGAGATCGATTGAAGCACCGTCACGAGCAATTATAAAGGCCATACCCACTTCGCCCATGCGTTCGTCGGGCACACCAACAACGGCAACCTGCGCGATTCCGTCAAATCCCATCATGAGATTTTCGATTTCGGCGGGATAGGCATTGAAGCCACCAACGATGAACATGTCCTTGGTGCGATCGGTGATGCGAACATAGCCACGTTCGTCCATGATGCCGACGTCACCCGTGTGCAACCAACCGTCGGTATCGATGGTTTCTGCAGTGGCCTCGGGATTATCGAGATACCCCAGCATCACGTTGTAGCCACGACAAACGATTTCTCCCGTTTCACCGCGCGGCAACTCGTTGTTGTCTTCATCGACAATACGGACTTCGGTATCGGGAATAGCCCGACCGGAAGTGAGCGCGATGGTTTCGGCGTCGTCTTCAGGACGGCACATGGTGACAGTCCCGGTTGCTTCGGTAAGACCATAGGCCGTGATGATGTTTTGGAACGTGAGTTCCTCACGCATGCGTTCGATCATCGAAACCGGAATGGCCGCCGCGCCAGTGACCGCAACGCGCAACGAGGACAGATCGAATGCATCGCGATTGGGATCGTTAAGAATGGAGAGGAACAACGTGGGTGGGCCAGGCAGCATGGAAACTTTTTCAGCGGCGATGCTGGCAAGGACTTTCTGCACATCGAATACCGGCTCGGGGATCATGGTGGCGCCCTTTAAGAAACTTGCAATGATCCCGGCTTTGTACCCAAAGGTATGGAAGAACGGGTTCACAATGAGATAGCGATCCCCTTCGGCCAGGCCAACAACATCGGCCCACACTTCAAACACTCGTAGCGTTTGTGCATGATTCACCATGACGCCCTTGGGAGAACCGGTAGTACCGGAAGTGAAGACAAGATCGCATAGGTCGGTGGGCTTCGTTTCGTTGACGCGTGCATCAACTGACTCCACAGGAACGCCCGCCCCGCCATTGAGATAGTCCGGCCAGGAGACTGTTCCGGCCGGAGAGTCGCCCCGCAGGACCACGATGCGCTCGAGGTGGGGCAGATCTTGACCTTGGAGCATGCCGACGTAGTCGTTGCCCAAGAAACCGTTCACACACAGGAGCACTTTTGCCTCTGAGCGGCGAATGATGTCGGCCGCCTCGGCGCCCTTGTAACGGGTGTTCAGCGGAACCAGAACGGCACCGGCCACCACCGCTCCAAGACCAGAAATGATCCATTCAGAAATATTCGGCGCCCAGATGGCCACACGATCGCCCTGTTCGATGCCAGCAGCAATGTGGGCCCGAGCCGCATCGACAATGCGGTCGCTAAGTTGGGGGAACGTAAGCCGGAGATCGCCCTCGACTAAGGCCTCAGTGGTCGGAAATCGACGAACCGACTCCATCACTAACCGGCTAATTGTTCCCCACTGTTCATCTGCTCGCATGGAGGCAAACCCTAGCGACCAATCTGACGGTTCATCAGAATTGAAGACCGTATAGGTTCGAAAAATACGGACCTGCTGCAAATCTCCGGCCTCACTATTACCCACAGCCTGAGCTCCACCAACAATCAAGACATCGGATGCCCAGTTATCGGCCTGCGCTGTTTCCGTGATCGGACCCAACCGTCCCGCATCAGTGATCCAGAATATTTCTCTCACCCTCGATCATGTTCTGGCCGCCGATAATGGTTCCCCCGACGGCAGAAGTGATTACCTCACGAGTAGTACCGGAACCATCAACAGCATCGACCCGCAGCTCCAAGCACTGGCGTATGACGATGCCGGCAACTACTTCATACCAATTCTGTTTGGAAGTCCGGCGTGGAACACTGGCGATCTCGCCTTTATCGCTCCACCATCGGTTGATGAACGCGGCTTGCCCCGAGTTGTAGAGATCGTGGACATCGGTGCCTACGAACAACAAGAACGAACGGGTGTTGTTGTTCCGGCTTTCACCGGATAATTACGGGAGCGTTGTTGAAGGGGCAACTGACGGTTCGGTTGTTGTAACCGCGGTTGTAGACGGTTCAGTTGTTTCAGGAGCTGTCGTTGGCGGCTCGGTCGTATCGACAGAAGTTGTGGGCGCTGGTTCTGTAGTAGTTGTTGTCGTTGTACGTCGACCGCCGGCATCACGCTCACCACGCGATTGCTTTGCCTCTGCTTTAGCTGCGGAGTTCTTCCCGCTGCCACCACCGCTTTTCCTTGCTCCCGCTTTGACTTTTGCGCCATCGGGGACAGTGGTCTCGGTTGTAGCGGTGGAATCTGATGATTTCGACGTATCGCGCGTATTGGTGATCTCGACAGAGTCGGAGGTCTTCCCCGAACCGCCAAGCAAAGCGAAAGCCACGCCGCCAAATAACAACACCCCAACGACCGGTCCCGCGATGATGGCGATGGTGCGCTTGTTTCTCATATACGTAATCTACCCCGCCTGCTGTTCAATAGATTCGCGGGCCATCCAAGCTAGGAGAGATCGGGAGTGCCGAAGACGACGGGTACTGCGGAAGCGATGCCGTTGGCGCTCGTGACAGTGATGCGGGAATCGATCTCCCCAAGGATTGCACTAAATATGTAGCCGATCCGCATTGACCCTGCGACAATTCCTAGGCCGCTTGAACCACTCGGGGAAACACTGGTGGCCCGGCACTTCGCGGTGCCGTGCTCCGGGTGTAGCCGCCTGGGTAATGAACGGTGAGTTCGGCGTGATCGTTAAGTTCCATTGACCAGCCCGGCGTGTGAAAAAGATGGTGATGGAAGCTGCATAACAACACCAACCGGTTTGCGTCAGTTCGTCCTCCGTTGATCCAGTGATCGACATGGTGCACTTCGCAGAACTTTGGTTCTCTTCGACATCCCGGGGCCCGACAGTGCCGATCTCGGGAGATGATTGCTCTTCGTAACGGTGGCGGTGCGGTGCGCACTTCACGGCCCAGATCGATGACTTTGGAACCAACCGTGAGTACCCGTTGCACCACTGAATCGCAGGACAACATTGCTGCTGCGGTTGCGGCGAGTTCGACACCATCGAAGGTGGTGGCCTCGCCATGGAACGCCAACGCATTTGTAAACCAGGCTTTTTCGGGCGCCGACCAGCCCTGTTCGGCCGACATCGATTCCAGCTCTGCCAGTGTTGACACGCCCGCGCCGCGCAATGACGCGGCCATGAGTTCGGGAAGATCGACCACCAACGACACATGGGGCAAATGGCGGCCAACATCGCCGGCCCCTTCACGATGACTAAGTGCGAACGAACACACACTGACTAAAGCGTCGGCACGTCGTTGCCACACCGTACGCACTGGCCCAATGATGTCGCCGTTGCCGTCGAGAACATCGGCAACATCAAAATCTCGTAACGCCGCCACAATGACGGCGGCGGAGGCTTCGTCGAACTGACCTTGCAACACTGCACGACCATCCAACGTGGTATCGAAATGCAAACCACTGGGATGTTCACGTAACTGTTCGGGCCCGTCGGCCGATTCGGCCATACGCACCCATTGCTTCACCGCAAGTTTCGTATCGACAACATCGAGCGGCGCAACCGCGGCCACAACCAACTCGGCGTGTTCGGAAAACAACGACACAAACCGCGATGGCACCACCGCACACATCACATCGACCTGCGCGGCGCTCAACACACCCCCCAACCACGCATCGCAAACCTGCGGCCACACCTCTAAACAAGAAACGCGCTTGGCAACACGACCGGCATCAGTGCCGGACAAGCCAGCTTCATCGGTCAACCATGCCCGCAACGAACCCGCCCCACGCTCACGCCAGCCTTCTGAAACATCGAACCCAATCTCGGCCCGGCACACCACCGCTTCCAACGAATCCATCACGCCTCGAACCTGCGCAATAGCAACCGCATCGGCGGGAATGCCACACACCGCCAAGCGCTCTACCACCTCAAGCAATTCATCAAAAACAATCTCGAACATGTGTTCGATTCTACGAACACCGGCACGCGACGCCAATAGGCCATTCGGACTAATTCCGCAGAGTGCAACCAAACCAGACTCCGGCTACTCACTACATAGAGACCTCTAGCCAGAACCCCACATAAGGCCAGAACCCCAACTCCATCGGTAACACAGAAACCTCGAGCGACTGCGGCCCAGAACCCCAACTCTATCGGCGGTCCAGAAATCTCTGGCTACTAAGGTCACGGCATCGGAAAAACAGCGCGTGTGGCGGCAGGTAGTTCACTTCTTCTCGGCACGGTGGGCGGAGGCATTGTTTTCAACACCGCCATCGGTAGCGCTCCCGCAGGCGCTACCGGCGCCACCTTCATCGTGGACTCGCTTTCCGACATGACGGCCGACCCCACTCGCTGCACCGACCTCACCGCCGATAATTGCACGTAGCGCGACGCGGTCCTGGCAGCAAACGACAACGCAGGCGCCGACACCATCACGTTCGACCCTTCGCTTAGCGGCACCATTATTCTTTCCTACAACCTCGATGCCAATTCCGAGGATGTCACAGTGCAAAGTCCTGGCGCATCGGTACTTACGGTTGATGGCGACGGCCAATTCTCGGGGTTCATTCAAGAGCCAAGCATGATTCCGGCCGAGTTGCCTCTGAACATGGACATCTCGGGGCTCACGCTTACCGGCATGTCAGGTCAGTGAGAAGATACCCCCATTGGAGCGATTTCATTATTTCTCGGATCACTTACGGTTCGAGACACGGTGGTAACGAATTCAGGTTCGCGAATTCCTATGACTGGGTCAGCCATTGGTGCACCAATTCAAGCTGGTTATTTCGGAAGTGCTGCTTCAATTGCATCATCTGTCACCCTTGAGCGGGTGACGGTTACCGGAAACCATTCCTACGAAGGAACAGGAACAGACTACGACCCTCGTTCGGTTGGTGGTTCGGCAACCATTGTTGCCACGAATATCACGGTGAGCAGTTCCACCTTTTCCGATAACACCGCCGATATTGCCACCGGCCCAGCACTCTTCGGCACCAATGTCACCGTTACCGATAGCGAAATAATCAACAACCTGGCCCGAATCCGCTACGGCGGGCTTGTAGTCATTGCGGACTACGCAACTATTACGGGCAGCGTCATTAATGACAACAGAGCCCCAAGGTTCGCTGGCCTTCTCAATTACGAGAGCTATTCGTGGTACCCCGGTTCGGGGAGCACATTGGAGATTAGCGATACGTCAATCTCTTATAACCAAAGCCTTTACGGCCCCGTCAATGTCATGTTCTCGCAATACACGCTGCTCGACAGGGTCTCGGTGATTGGAAATTCCTCGAATTCAACGGGACCGGAAGACAACGGTTTGCCTGCCACTCTTTTCTTGCAATCGAACGCCAGGATTCTTTCATCGACCATTGCCGATAACACAGGAATCGGGGTCGTCGTGGGAGACCGCAGGTTCGGTGTAACCAGAGTTGGCACGTCAAACTTGTTGCAGCCGCTAACCGACAACCTTCGTCCCTCGCTCTCACCGATGGCGGTTGGCTCGATCACCGTTGAGCATTCCACTATCGCCAACAACACACTTGATGGCATTGCCGCCGACCCAAACGTGTCTTCCCCCCTTACTGCGGAAAGCATTTCCCTTGATCATGTAATTGTTGCGGGCAACGGCGGCGCAACTGGTTCTGACATAAGCACACCGTTTACTTCGCGCTTCTCGATTGTGCAGAATGCAACCGGAAAAATGACCGAAGGTGCCGAGGCTGGCAATCAGGTTGGAATCGATCCACAGTTGCAGCCACTGCATTGGTTCTCGGCGCTTAGTGCAACGTTCCCGATCTTGCGTGACTCGCCCGGGTGGAATGCAGGCGATCCCGCGTTTGTGCCGCCACCCGATCTTGACCAGCGGCTTGCGCCACGAGTTGTCGAGATTGTCGACATTGGCGCCTTTGAGGTGCAAAACGAACCCGAACCCGAACCTCCGGTGGTTCCGGTGGTTCCGGTGATTCCTGCCTTCACCGGCTGAATTTCACTTTGCTCTTGAGCTAGGGCCTGCGGTGAGTAACTTCGGTACGGGCGATCTCTCACTTACCCACGAGGGCGGAATCATGAAGGACCATACCGCTGTTTCCGCAATTCTCGAAGCGGTGGGCACCGCCCATAACGGTGAAAACAAAACCGAAAAGCCGGTGCGGTTGCTCATGGCGAACATGGGGGCCGAAGACGTAGCGAACCCCTCACGTTGTAGAACCACTGCTCAAAATTTCAGCGCAGTTTCTTGCTCCAACGACTGCGTTCAGTGCGCAGCCAGCCGCTCTCCCAGAAACTCTCGTCGCCACCGTTGTCGATCAGGTACTGATGAGCGCTCACCATGAGCGCCTGTAGGCGATCGTTGTTGGGCACCACCTGCGCAATGGCTTCACCCAATGTGATGGCGAGCGGCGCTTCTCCCCGGGCAACTGCTGCTTCGGCGCAATCGAGCGCTGCCTCAACGCCAGTGATCTCGAGGAGTTCGGCGAGCGCGGCAGGTGCACTGTCGGGATAGAACTCGGTTGTTGACCCAAGTTTGAACCAACCGACGTATTCCTCCCAGAACGTGCGCACCGCCCACGACACTTTTCCGTATCCCTGACCGACACGAAGTTCGGCGGGAAGCGTGATGGTTTCCATAAGAGTCCACACGTCTTTGTCCTCGTTGAAGCCGTTGAGTGCTTCGGTGTGCACGTACGTCACCGCATCGTGGAGACGTTCAAGACTTGCCTCAATAAGATCTGCGCCGACAATTGGCTTATAACGCCCGGTGATCAACATTTCGGGGCGGAGACCTCGCACCAGACGATTCGTGGCCAGTTGCGGTTCGATAAATCGATAGCGGTCGCCGCGAATGGTGTTGATGTTCGGGAAGTGCGGAAACAATGGCCCAAACAGATTGCTGACCAAAGCGATCTTGTGATCGGGCAACCACACCACAACACAGTCGACGGTCTCTCCCACTGCACTGAAAAGTTCGATGCGAAGCCCGTCCACGGTCATGGAAAGACGTTCGTCGAACAAGATGTCGGGGGTGGGCTCGGACTGTGTCATCGACACACCCGGGTTCTCTTGGTAAATACGCCGAGCGTCGGTGCCTAACATGTCGAACCAAATACCAGCAGTGCGCGTTCGCAGATTCTGAATGCGTTTGTCATCGGCCTGGCAGACCGGGTTGTTGGCTTGGGCGATGTACGTGGTGCCGGGTTCTTTGAACAGATCGACACCGCCCACATGGTCGACATGGGCTTGGGTGGTGATGATGTGATGGGTGGGCCCGGTGCGAATGGCGTCGAACACGCGCTTGTGGTGCGGGGCTTCAAAACCCATACCAGTGTTCACAATGATGCGACCGTTGTCGGTGAGGATCATGTAGCTCGCCGTTGTTCCCCCTGATCGATAGATCAAACCATCGACAATGGGATAGGCGGGATCGTCATAGACCGGGATGAGTAACTCTTTGCCGGGCCGCGTGTCGATGAGATGGTCAACCTGCTCTTGGATGTTCATATGGCCTCGATTTGTACGGGGAACGTTGACATGTAATTGGAGTAACGAGAACGTGCATCTTGCGGTGCAATGGCGAAATCCCCACGCAAGTCATAGACCACGCGGCCTTCTTTACCGCGCCGGTGAGCAGCTTGATAGGCCGCTATCTCCGCTTGAGCATCTTCGATGAATTCAATGCCGGCGGCATCGTAGATGCGTTCCAGTGTGCCCATTTCGTCGGCCATGTAGTCGTGGAAATACACATCGACTGTTCGGTCGGCGGGCAGAAGGTGGCGATCGCGAAGAGAAGCATCAAGTAAGGTGCCAATTCGTTCGATCCAATAGTCGCGGTAAAACTCGGGTCGTGAAGTGCGATACGCAGTGCGCGCACCGTAGGTGACCATGGTGGCAGTTGACTGCACAACGGCAACCGGATCACGGTGCGTCACCACCACGGTTGCATCGGGAAATGTGGCCATCAACGGCCCAATCTGTTCAAGATGTTGTGGAGATTTCAGCACCCAGCGCTGACGCGGTTGGTACCACTGCATGATCTGCAGAACAGTTTTCGCATACTCGTAATGCGCAGTCTGATCGTGTGAAAGGTAGTAGTCGCGCCATTGGGGGACGCGTGCCACCCATTCGAGGTTATAACTCGAAAAATCGGGGAGCATCAGTTCGATTTCTTCGTGCACGTGGTCTGGGTTCATCGGGTGCATTGCGGCAATGAACGGTGCCCCAGCCTGCATTGCTTCCCACTTCGACTGGCACCGAGTCCAACGAGGGTCGACTCCACCGGCGGGCGTGACTTCACGAGCATCGGGAACCGGTTCGTAGGATTCCCATAACGGCATAGAGCGAAAGCGCGAATCAGAGGCCAGAAGGTTGACAAGATTCGTGGTGCCCGACCGAGGCAGACCAATAACAATGACGGGCTTCTCAATGGGAATCTCGAGTATCTCGGGATGTTGTTTGAGAAGTTCGCGAATGCGTAAACGATTCTCGGCGTAACGCACACTGTCTCCGAACATAAGCATGCGACCAAGACCGGTGCGTTCCGGGTCGGCATCGATCTCACTTAACTGCAACCCCAGGCGTTCGCGGAAATCATTAGGGCCAAAATCAGTGAAACCGGTGTTTGCAATGGCCGCTTCGCATACGGCGTCGACTGTTAGTTCTGTGTGGACCGTGTCTCCATACTGGATACCCATCTTCTGCATGTCGTTGAGCACTGGAGAGGCCAGATCATCAATGCGAATTTCATTGGTCATATGAGCACGCTCCTTAGAGTGCGAGGTAACCGCCGTCGACGGCAATGGCCGTGCCGGTGGTGAATGACGAAGCCGCTGAAGACAAAAACAGCACTGCCGCCGCTACCTCTTCGGGAGTTCCCATTCTTCGCATCATTTGCCTCGCCAATTCCTCGTTGAGCATTTCGGGATAGGGCTTCATGGGGGCGGTCATCGGCGTGTCAATGAGGCCGGGTGCAACCGCATTCACACGGATGCCTTCATTGACCCAATAAAGGGCAAGGTTGCGGGTAAGGGCAAGCAGCGCGGCCTTTGATGAGGAATAGCCAGGAACAATTGTGGTGGCTCGGTAGGTCATCATCGAAATGACATTGACCACGCTGGCACCACCGGACATCGAACTTTTGGCCAACGCGTCGTGGGCACGCACCGAAAGACGTTGCGCTCCTTCCACATTCATGGCCAGCGATGTACTAAAGCCTTCGGGGCTCCACTCGTCGAGGCCGTCGGGGAAGGTGGCACCGGCGTTATTCACCAACACGTCGAGAGTGCCGAGACCGGCAGCGAGCGCATCGACCGCTTGACCATCGCGCATTTCGAGTTGTGCGTAGTTGAACGCGGAAAGATCGGTGTCGTACTGGTCTGCGCTGGCACGAGTGCCAGTGATCATCACTGATGCACCGGCAGCGGCAAACGCTGACGCAACCGCATGGCCAATGCCACTGGTGCCTCCGGTAACGAGAACTGCTGCTCCGCTGAAATCGAAGCTCAGGCCGTTGTTCATTGTTCGCCTTCCATGGTGATCATGACTTTGCCGCAGTCCTTTGAACCTTCGAGGATGGCAAGACCTTCGCCGAACTCTTCAAGCGAAAGTTGGTGGGTAATAAGTGAAGAAAGATCGCGGCGTTCAAGTAACTCGATTGCGTCTTCGAAACGCTCTGGGTATTCCATTGAGCCGCGGATGGTGAACTGCTTCATCAGTACATTCACATAACTGGTTGGAACTGGTCGGAAATGCAGCGCAACAATCACCAAAGTGCCATTCACACGGCCGTTTTGGAGAACATCGCCTATCACGCTGTCGGCACCGGAGGCCTCGATATAAATGTCGGTGGCCGGGGTGGGTCCAAACATGAATGGCGTTTCACCGTGAATACGTTTCAGTTCGGCCCAAACATCGACTTCAGTGGGATTAAGCGCGTGAGCAGCGCCCATCTCTTTGGCCAGGTTCAGACGAGCGGGGCTGAGATCGAAGGCAACAACATCTTCAACTCCCCTGTCGGCAAGGGTGGCCAACGCCAAAAGCCCAATGGGACCGCAACCGAAGACGACAACTTTGTCACCGGGCTTCGCCCCCGATTGATTCACCGACTGCATGCCCACCGCCAGTGGTTCAGCAAGGGCAGCGGTGGTGAGCGAAATGCCATCGGGCACCTTGAAAAGACGCTTTCCATTCGCCACATTCGGGACATGAAGTAGTGGGGTGAGCCCGCCTTGAGGTCCGCCAGTGCCCATTGGCCCGGAACCGGTGTCTGAAGGGCAGACAACGACTCGGTCTCCGATGGCGAATCCGACAACCTCGGCGCCCACCCAATGGACAACACCGGCCATCTCGTGACCAAGAGGAATTGGGTGCCCGGGGGTCATGCCCATATGCACATAAGAAACATCGGTGCCACAGATTCCGCATGCGGCAATTCGAACAAGCGCATCTCGCGGCCCGGGAGCCTCGAGTTCCACATCATCGATGCGCCAGTCGTTTACGCCGTGGAGTCTGATTTGTTTCATTTCGCAACGACCTTCCCTTGTTCGCAATAAAATCACCGCGGGACGACTTGCGCCCCGGCTCTTTTCGATCTCGATCCCCGTTTACGTGCCCCTAACTGCGTTGGATACTAACGGAGTTGGGTCAAACCTTCCGTTGCACACCGATGGGTTGGCCGGCAACTGCTTTGGTGCCCGCGACACCGTTGAGGGTGAGGTTGGCGCGAGCAACGAACTTCAACAGTTATGGCCAAGCAAGAGGACAAGCGTTGCCGAGCGCATCGCCATCGGTGAAACCAGAATGGTGCGCTTTCACCGGCGCACCGGGCACGGTCTTGAACGTTGTGCCATCGCCGGCGTAACGAACACTGATGGCTCGACGCCGTTGGGTTGTACTGGCATTACCGCGTGCGCCGTGGATAGTGCGGGCGTGGTGAACAGTGATGTCGCCAGGAGCAGTATCGAAACTGATGATTCGGGCTTCACCCAGGTTGGTGTCGTAGTTAGGAACTTCAGCGCCCTCGGTACCGGGAATGGACATTTCGGAAACGAACATGTTCGGCCGGTAGGTTGTTGCGTCTTTATGGGAACCAACGAGGAAACGAACGGCCCCCATCTCGGCGGTGACGACATCGAGCGGCACCCAAGTGGTGCACACCAAATTGCCATCGAGATGGAAATAGGCCATGTCTTGGTGGTAGCCGGTTTTCTCTTGGGTACCGGGCTCTTTCACTAAAACACTGTCCTCGTACAAGCGAACTTCATCGCTGCGCAGTAACAACGCGACGATTTCGGGTAATGGAGAACGAAGGGCAAAATCGCGGAACTCTTGCTGGACCAACCAGTGATCGGTTCCTGCTTTGAAGTGGCCGCGGGGAACCTCCGAGGACACGACCGCGTCATCGACAATTCGCACTGCCCCGGAGCCGGACTCAAGTGCATCGGCCATTTCGGAAAGATTCGCCATTGCGGTGCCATTGAGCGCATCTTCAACGGGCCCCGCCATAGATGCCACGAAGTCCACAGGGAGAATGGAACGCAAACATACGACACCGTTTCGCCAGAAGGTGTCGACTTCTTCTTGGGTTACTGAACGAGTGAGAGCGATTCGATCCACGTGTTTATTATCGTTCATGGCTATGGAGTGCGCAAGGGGTGGAGGGGCGGCGTTAGCAGGAAGGGAGGAGAACTACGGACCCAACGGTGGCCTGAAGATAATGCGCAGCGAATCCAGCGCAAGGGTCACTAGATTAAGAAGATCAACGGCGAGGAGTGGCGATGACGGAAGAAGTTTGGGTAATTGCTTCGCAATTGAAGCTTGGCGATCGATTCTACTTCGATGAGGCGGAGGTCACTGTTCGCAGTATTCGACTGTCAGGCAACACGGCTGAGGTTGAAGTTGAAGAACTTGATGGGCCAGTGCAGTTCAGCGCCACCACACCCATTCAATTGGTGACCGAGAGCGCGCCCATTCAACCTGCGACCGAAAGCGCGCCCATCCAGATCTCTGCGTCCGAAATCAACCCTGGAGATCTCATCCAAATACGCAACAAACAGGTACTGGTGACGAGCATTGCGTTTATTGGTTCCCAGATTCGCATCAGCACACAAACCAAGGAATTATTTTTCCTCTCGCCAAAAGATGTGGTGCTACTCATAGGCGAAGGACCTCCGTTGGCGTTTGATGAGGGCGCAAGCCAATTAGACGACGGGGACGAACCACTGACTTCGGGGACAAGAGGATTCACACCGGCCCCAGTCATGTCTCAACCGACACGAGCAGCCATTCCTACGCAACCTCGATTCCCTGCGTCGCCAGCAAATAAGTACAGATCGCAGTCAGTATTTTTGGCCACAATTACTACTGTCGTCGAAGTTGTCTTGTGGGCACTCATCGGACTCACCGCAATCGGTTCACTAATTTTTGCGATACAAAGCCAACCGAGCTGGGTGAATGCCGGCGAAAGTGGTACCGGGTCGACTGAAAGCTACCCAAATCTCGTTCCCGCGATTGCGGCGTTTGCAATTGGATCAGCGTTCTATCTTTTTGGGATTGCAATCATGCGAGCCATTCGACTGTGGGCTCAGCGCATCACAGATGGCCACTAGTTTTTGAGCGAATGTGCATCGACTATCGAACATCTGCATCACGTGCCCTCCAGTTGTGAACCGACTGGGGTCGTTCACCGCTCCCCGTTCATTCCCACCTCGCGTAGTCAAGGTCGATGTTCCACTCGTCGGGTTCGAGCGGACGGTGGTCACCGGTCGGAATGTGGATCGCCGGCGTCCTATTGGCCCGGTACTGCTTAGCGTTGCCGTATCGCATACCAATCTCAACCAGGGTCGCCGGCACTGGTTCCTCCTCCAGATACACCATGCCCTCAAGACGTGCAGCCACCGTGCCGTCGGGCGCGTACACGTTGCAATAGTCGAACTCGGCGTTAGCTGCGTCAGCGTTGTATCCCCCACCGAAGTCAACTTGATGCTCAATGCCAATCTCGGAGCGGAACAACGCAACCATTTCCTCGAAGACACTTGCGTCTCCATCAGCGGTAATCCACAGCGCCGGTCCTGTGCGTCCCGGCTCGCGCACCAACGCCATCGACCATTCCGAAAGGCCGCGCCCCTCTCCCTTTGCGGGAACCAGTAACTGCGAGGCGAACTTAGCGGCAGCTTCGATGCGACCTTCGGGAACCACCAGCACCGACGCGCTAGTGATCAGGCCACTGGAGTTCATTCCCCTGCGGGAGATGCTTCCCTGATCCCGGGCGAGGAAGCCTCGCGTTCCCCGGCCGCGCTCAAGCCATTGCGTTGAGCACCATCGGGCTCCGCCCCCTAATGAACCGCGAGGCGCATACGGGCCCCAGGATTTCGAGTGACGGTGACCGGGAGTGACTCCGCCCAGGACCGTGCCGCAGCCGAACACCCATTCCAGTGATTGCCCCCAAAGGCGATTGTTGTCTGACATTTGAATCTCCTCATCGAACCTGGCACTGGCACCGTGCGCATTGCGTCGGTTGCCTCGCTGTCGTTGGGCCAAGACCCTCGAGCGATCTGGATAAGCAAGGCCACCCTACCGAGTACGTGTGACAACGCAGAACGAAAAAGGGGGACCAGGGTTTCTCCTAGTCCCCCTTTTCGAGTTGCTACAAATCAGCCAGTGAAGGCTGGCACTACAGGATTTTCAGGCACCGTCGTCGGCACCGTAGAGGATTGAACCTCGAATGCACCAATATCGGAACGCCCGCCAACAACGCGCGCATACCCGGTTCCGCGCTGATCAAAACCGTTACCCGCAAACGTGGGCACTGTTACCGGACCGGCATCAATAGCCGGTGAACCAGCAAGTAACGCCATTGTTTGGGTGGCACCACCATTATCGGCCAGCACATCTAGACCAAGAACAAAACCAAG
>Ga0335396_10000066_pt1 | contig 108477 bp, 83 predicted proteins | sample FRY02_FD_205743 | JGI IMG/M metagenome (GOLD analysis project Ga0335396, IMG submission 205743) | Freshwater microbial communities from Lake Fryxell liftoff mats and glacier meltwater in Antarctica - FRY-02 (spades assembly) (version 2) | ecosystem: Environmental > Aquatic > Freshwater > Ice >...
ATAAAGTTACCTCTGTATTGTTAATGTCGTACCTTTGGTCAAAATTTAATGATATTTCTACAGTATTTTCAGATGGATTAGGGAATAAATTTAAAATTGAAATTGTAGGAATCTCAAAATCTTCTGTTGTTTCGATTGAAGAAGTAAAGTCTATATTTTCTAATTTGTAAATTGCTTCAGAATTAAAATCATCTGAATAATATGCAAATAAAGTATTATTTAACATTCGCATATTTTTAACTATTCTGCCATTATCTCTGAATTTTAGTTCATTCCAAATATTTGTATTTAATTTGTCAAAATCAATTGTAAAAAGACTGTTTGAAAATGCAAAATATAATTTACCTTCAAAATAATATAATGCTGTTTTTTTGTAATTTTCTATTTTTTCTTCGTTATAATCTGCTTCTTTTAAAGTAATAAATTCTTGTGTTTGACAATTCATAATTTCATAAATCACTTTATTCTTCAAGCTATCAAAATAACACAAACCTAAATAATCCATTCCATTTACTGTTATTGAATTATTATTATAGTATTTTTCATAGTCAATTGTTTTAATTACTTTTAAGTTTATTGCTGATGAATCTGTGAATACCAACTCAAATTTTCCATCAAAATAAGTATCTCTAAAAAATATAAAATCTAAATTCTCATTTAACATACTTGAAAAAAGTAATTTTGAGTTTGGTTTACCTAATTTTCTATTTATGATATGATTCAAATTGAAATCATATATAGTTACTCCAGAACCATATTGATTACTTCGATTATATTTATAATAAGTTGTATTATTAAACTTTTTTACTTCAAGTTTTTCCATTGGATTAGATGTAGCAGATAGATTATCTTTAAAATCTACTTCATCCATAGAATTAAAGTCATAATTAGTTGAATAAAGAGTTGCAAGATTAGTTCCGATTTTAACTAATTCGTGTAAAAAATAATACCTATCATCTATATTATCGTGATAAAATAGATGTGCTGTAGACCGCCGATTAGTAAAATTCTTAAATTTTTGATTACTCGTATCTAACAATGGATGGAATGTTTCACCATTATTATCACTATAATACAATGCTTTTTGGTAAAAACTATCATATCCACTTAAAGCCATAATTCTACCATCAGATAATTGATGAGGCAAAGAATAATCTCCAAAATATATAGAACCAAATTCTGTAATTGTACTACTTTTAAAGACTTTTCTATTAGAATCTAAATAAGACAAATAAATACCATTTTTTCCTGATTGTATTATATATTTATCAGAAATTGCAAAATTACTCAAATCCATATAACTTCTTAAATAACCATCCTTGATATCAAATATAGACATTATTTCTGTTTCATTTGATTTTTTGTTCCCTTTGTAAACAATTCGCTTTAAATAAGTTTTTTCCTGATCTAAGGCATCAGCATAATAAAAACTATCTTCAAATAATTTAATGTTATAGTCACTACAATTACAAAACATAGTATCAAACATTACAAAATCATTTGTTCTTTGAATAAAATGTCTAACAAAATTAAAATATAAATAATTATCATCTGCATTAATATAAATAGTATTATATTCTACATTTTTATCGAATTCTTTAAATTTTAATGTATCTATTATTTCCAAATCTAAATTCATTTTAATAAGTCTGTTATCTTTAAATTCACTATCATCATAAGGTAGATATATATTATCTTTAAATATTGCAATTGTAGAACTAAAGAGTTTATCTGCAATTCGAAGTTTTGGCATTGATACATCTACTTTATTAACTTTTTTATTGTCAACTTCAAATTTATAAACACTTTCGAAAGTTCTTAAGTACAAAATTTCATCTTTAAATATTGTGCTATGAATTAGAGATTCATCAGTTAATTTTAGGTCGTATTCGAAGTTAGATTTGTCTAAATTCAAATCGTAAGATTTTATCATTCCGATTTCACTAATCAAAAAATAATTATTATTATTTTTAAAAATGAATTTTACTCTTTGTTTATTAAATATTTTTTTTGTTTTCCAATTATCACCACCATCAAAAGAATATTTAATGTATCCTTCGTTACTTAAAACAAATAAAGAATCACCAAATATCTCAGCCCCTCTATAATTATATATTAGAGGGGTGATTTCAAAAGACTTTAGATTTATGAATGATAATGTAAAAAATATTAGTATTATTATTATTTTCATATTAAAGCCTGTTATATTTATCTATTTGTTATTTTAAAAATTAAAATTAATTTATTTATATTGTCATATCTTACTTCTATATAGACAAATCAAAATTTAAAAAGTTACACTTTTAATGAAAATAAATTGAAAATAAGTGATTTGTTTTGATAATAGTTTTCCCCAATTTGAACTATATTTTGTATTGTTTGTATATATAAGGGTTTTCATTGGTTTAGAGGCTTTTTGATTGATTTATTAGTTCAGAGATATTAGAAAGATACTTCTCGTTTATAGTCCTATTTCTACAATAATAGACAAGATACGTTGTCTGTATTTGTGTAGAATTTGCATATTTTGAATGTGATATTATTCGGAAAGAATTTAAGAAACTACCCCGTCAGACTGCGTCTGCCACCCCTTCATAAAGGGGTTTTTACTCAACAATTCCACCTCGTAACTGCCATTAATAATATTATTTCCAATTCCAAAAATAAAAATTATAGGACTACTTCGCCGAATAGTGTCGCTGATGTGGAAGATGTGATTTTTACATTTATCAAGTCTCCAGATTTTATTCCTTCTTGATAAGGGAAAAAACATACTTTATTGGATTCAGATCTGCCCTGCCAACCTGTGCCTTTCCTTTTTCCTTCTCCCTCGACTAATACCTCGTGAGTACGTCCGATTTCTTCTTTATTTAATTCTGCTGCTACAGCGTGCTGTTGGTCAATAATCTCTTGTAATCTTCTTGCTTTTACCTCTTCTGGTACATCGTCCTCATATTTCCAAGCAAGTGTATTTTCTCTTGGCGAATATTTGTACATATATGCACCATCATATCTCACTTCTCTCATCAAAGATAATGTTTCTTGGTGGTCTTCTTCTGTTTCCGAGCAAAATCCAGCAATTACATCTGTGGTCAAAGCAACTCCAGGTACATATTTTCTAATCATTTCAATTCTTTGCAAATATTGTTCTCTGGTGTAATCTCTTCTCATTTTTTTAAGAATATTATTTGAGCCGGCTTGAACAGGTAAATGTATATAATTAGAAATTGCTTTGTAATCTCTGTGTGCTTCGATTAGTCTGTCGCTCATATCGTGCGGGTGTGAGGTGCTATATCTTATTCTTAATTCTGGTACTTCTTTGGCAATTGCAATCATCAAATCAGGGAAATCATTACCATTTTTTTCATCACGATAACTATTTACATTTTGTCCCAAAAGTGTAATTTCTTTTATGCCATTTTCATATAATCCAATCGCTTCTTTGACAACAGAATCCATTGGGCGAGAACGCTCTCTTCCACGAGTATAGGGTACAACGCAGAATGCACAAAAATTATTACAGCCACGCATAATAGAAATCCAAGCACTAAACCCTTCGGTCCTAAGTGGAATAATATCATCATAAGTTTCCACCTTACTTAATTTGACTGCTATGCCTTGCTCGCCACCGATAGCACTTTCGACAAGTGCAGGCAAGTTACGATATTCATCTGGACCGACAACTATGCTTACCAAATCTTGCTCGCCGATAAGTTTAGACTTAAGTCTTTCCGCCATACAACCCAAAATGCCAACAACTAACTTAAACTTTTTCTTTTTGTATCTTCTAAGGTGAGCTAATCTATGAAAAATCTTTTTTTCTGCATTATCTCTAATTGAGCAAGTATTAAGCAAAATTACATCAGCATTATCTGCTGTGTCAGTAATCGAAAACCCTTCGGATAACATAATCGAGGATACAATCTCAGAATCTGCGACATTCATCTGACAGCCATAAGTTTCGATATATACTTTTTTGCCACGAGGTTTGATGAAATCTAACTTTGGTCCAGTCAATATGTTAGAACTATGGTGTAATAACGGAATTGAAGTTTGTAAATTTGTTTTTTGTAAATTTGTAGCAGTATTAATATTACTAATTTTAGGGTTTGATAAATCTATATACATTATTGGAATTTCTTATTTAATTTTTTGAGACAATTTTTTGAGATAATTTTTTGAGATATTATTTAGATAATTTCTTGAATTTAAACAATTTCAATGTAGTTAAACGAATAATATTGAGTTTTTATTGTATAAATCCAAATTTCACTTAATGAATTATTTTATTCATCTTATATTTACAATTTCAATCTAATTTTAATCTAAACGCCACGTGTGTTTGGTTCCCAAATGAATTTATGTAGTTGTAATTGCATTCTGATATTATAATGTTGTGACAAAATCATTTCTGCTAATAATTTTGGCTCCATAGTATCAAAAACAGGCGAGAATAAAATTGTATCTACTTTTTTATCAAGATTATACTCTTTTATTTTTGCTATTGACCAATGAAAATCATCGGTAGATGCAATTACAAACTTGACCTCATCATATTTATTTAGATAATCTACATTTTCAAAGTTATTTTTATTGCTCATTTTGGAGTCTGGGCATTTGAAGTCAATGATTTTGAAAGCTCTATTATCCACTTTGTCAGTCAACACCTGTCCGTTAGTTTCGATTACCACTTCATAATCATCATTTAGTAAAAGGGTAATAAAATCAAAGACGTCCTCCTGCTCCAATGGTTCGCCACCAGTAAGCATGATTCTTTTGCAATTAAACTTAACGATATCATCTAATATCTCTTGACCAGTCTTGAGTTTCTCTATTTTTTTTCTATCAAGAGCATAAGGAGTATCACACCAAACGCATCTCAACAAACAACCTTGAAGTCTGATAAAAATAAAAGGCATTCCCATTCTTGTGCCTTCGCCTTGAATAGAATAAAATATCTCATTCAAGTTAAATTTCAGGTCAGAATATGACTTCTTTTTATTTGTTAATTCAGTAATTTGTACTGCTTGTATTTTATTTTCCAATGCCATTATAAATTAATTGTTTTTATGAATTTCTAATTGTAAATTTGTATATAATTTAATTGAATTATAATTATATGTAACTACTTAATAAGTGTTACGTATTCCAATTTAAATTAATTTATTTTGAAATTAACTTATTTGCAAAATTATATTTACAAAATTAATCAAACTAAATTAATCAATCTATATAAACAATAAACATAATCAATAAACATATCTTTTAATTTATACTGGAAATTTATGAAATTAAATAAAAATACCAAATCCAACTTCACTATAAAAATCCTATTATTTGTATTTATCATTTCTAATCAATCACAATCTTCGGAATTAGATGATTTTATCAAAAATTATAATAAATCTAAAAGTAGAGATTTGAGCAGTAACAAAAATAATTTAATTGACTTGAATGATAGTAAATTATCGAATACAAATAACTCATTGTTGAATCAGGTAATTTTTGAAGAAGATGAAGATGAAAAAACAGAAGAAGATGAGGATTTTGATGATATATTTGGATTTCAAAACGACTCTAAGTTGTTGCCTGGTGCCAAAAGTTTTGATAATTTCTTTGAAAAGCCACATATAAGTCTAACTTATGGAAATAACAATATCAATTATTTGATTGAAAATATCGAGGGTTATACTAATAACTTTGCATCTTCTAATGCTTTTAAACTAAAATTGGGTGATGTAAAAATCAAAAAAACAAAAAGCGATGATGTATTGGTTTATGATGCGAGTTATTTTGCAATATCAAACTTTACTAATGAAATAAATACACCCACTGACGCAAGTCAAATAAACTTTAATGCGTGGAGAATAAGTTTATTCGGAAATAATGAAGGGTATGCTTATAAAATTGGTGACGAATCTTACTTAGCACTCACAAATGGTAGTGAATTAAATTGGAACTTTTTGAGATTGGGGGATGTATATTCTTCCAACGACTCAGCAGCTAAAGTGGCAATGGCAAACTTCGGACAAGAGGTAAGATTTGGGAATAGCTTTGAAGCTGGCATAAAAATGAAATTTTTGGGTGGATTTGGATTAGAAGCAAACTACGAAAGAAGTGTAATATTCCAAAGACATTTGTTTTTCAAGTGGGCTGGTAGTGCAATAATTGAGAGCGTTGCCCAAAGTATCGTTGATAGATTTGTCAAAAAAATTATGACTTATTCGCCAAGTGCAACTCCAATAATTAACTTTATACTCAAAAATGCACTTTCGTATGGTGTATATGAATTGAGAAAAGAAAATATGAACTGGCCCTTTGACTCCACTCAACCATTGGTAATTGACAACTTTAAATTTGGCATCACTTACGACTTTTGATGTGGTTCTTTACGACAATTGTTGTCTTTTATAAATTAATCTAATTTTAATAGTATCATATTAATTAAATAATTATTATATTTGTACTTTAAAAATAAATTAAAAAAAAAGGTATTAAGATGAGAAATATAATAACCTGTTGTTTAATAACAGTTGTATTGGCTGGATGTGTGCAATTACCAAATTTAACTAACATTTCAGAAAATAACATTTCAATCCAAGAGAAATCAACCGAGAAAAATATTATTCATAATGCAAATATAGGTGAATCAATTTATACTTATAATAAATTTAATTTGTTAAATACTTATGGTTTCAAAAACTTAAGTCCAATTATATACAATACACCGTATTGGAGTGGGTGGGATGGTATTTCATTTGATAAACATAAAAAAAGTATTATACTTACCGACACTCTTCTTAACAATACTCATATATTTAAAAATGAAAAAGAAAAACACGAAACTTGGATTTTAAATGATTCTCTACAAAGACATTTCGATGGTATTTTATATCATTGGCCTTATTATTTTGTAATTGTAAATAATCACATTGAAAAAATTAGTTATACAGCAATGAATAGATCTAGTCTAATCAGTCCTCCAGTGAAAGTTGAAAAGGTAAATTATGAAAAAAGATTAGACAATATATTTAGTTATGAATTAATTTATAGTGGTATTCAAAATAATAGTATTGTAATAAATTATAGAGAATTTACAAATGATTTGATTAGAAGTAATTTTTCACAAACTTATTATTATGCAATAAGTGATTTGAAAGATAATATTATAAAATATAAAAACATAAAATTAAAGATACTTGAATATGACAACCAATCAATAAAATATTCGGTGATTGATTAATAGTTGTTAATAAAATCATTATATAGGGCGAGTAATGGCGAAAGAAGAAGAAGTATTTTTACACTTTACAAATAATGAAGCATTTGAAAGTATTATAAGAAGTAAAACTTTTAGGCTTTATAATTATGATAATTTAAGCGATAAATTTGAAATATCTTTACCATTATCAATTTTATTAAAAGAAATATTTCATAATTTCCCTGGTAATACTTTCAATGAAAATGATACAGAAGATAATATTATATTTTATATATTATTTATATTTTATTTAAAAAATGTAGAATGGAAAAATTACAACTCAGATTTTGTAATTGTGTTACATTATATTATTGAAAATTTAAATAATAATAATTTTATTTTAAATTATAAGGATATTTTACCCTTCGTTAAAAAATTTCAGGTAATTCATAATGATAATTTAGGAATATATCTATCAAGTTTTTGCAAAGTCGAAATATCTAACTTTAATCATTATAAAACAAGAGTATCAAATTTTATTCAAAATGTAAACAAAGACGACCAAACTTCAGGTTCTAGAATTTTCTCTGATATGAAACTCAATAATTTATGGGAAAGGTATGGAGATAGGCAACAAGGAGTAGCAATTAAATTTAATAAAAAGAATATTGAGCATTTCAATGATGGCAAATTAAAATTTGAAAATGTGAAATATGAAATTGTTGAAGATGTTATAAATAATTTTTATTATCCTGACAATTGCGTAAACATGTTTCAAATAAAAGATAAAATTTGTAAATTAGATACAGAAATAAAAATTGAGTCTTTAGAAAAATTTCAATTTGATAGCATTGACAAGTTGAAAGACATACTAGAAAAAAAAGAATTTAAAGATTTTCTAATTACTTACATGAATAAATTTCAAAATTTAATAAATACTGAAATACCATTTATGAAAATGAAAACTTTTGAACATGAAAAAGAATATAGATTAATAGTTACTAAAAATATTAATGATACTAAAAACATTACAAATTTTAAAACCGACCCTATCAAAAATACAACGTTTTACGAGTTAGATTTTTCTTCAATTTATACAAAGAAAGACCCATTAGAAGTAATAATAGGTATGCAAAATAATAAATTCTTAAATACAAGTTATAGGGAAACTTTTCAGAGAGAATTTCCTTTCGTTAAATTTTCGATGTGAGATAATAACACATATATAATTATAATTCATATCCTAAATATCTAATTTTACGAAGCCAAAACAATTTTTGGCTTTTTTTATTTTTATATTTGATTTTAATTTTCTAATTTGTATTTTAATTACTTTACAAAGTAAATTTAGAGTAATTTGAGATTAAAAACAGAATAATATTTGAGGTAAAGATGTTGCAAAATTTAAATAATTTAGTTGTGAAAAAAATAGCTGGAAAGAAGTTTATTTTTAAGAATATCTATTTAGGTGTTTTGATTTTATTAGTATGTTTTACCACAATCAAACTATCTGCTCAAGAGGATAGTTATCTTCAAAATGGCTTTAATGCCATACAAAACAAAAATTACAAAGCAGCCGTTGAAAATTATTCTGAGGCAATCAAAAAAGCTTCTAACTATGCCCCATCTTATTACGGTAGAGGTTTGGCTTACTATCATCTAAGCAGTTATGATGCTGCAATCAGAGACTTTACCAAAGCAATTGATTTAGATGCAAATTATTTCGAGGCATATTACGCAAAAGGAATAAGTCTAATCAATACAGGCAAAATCGGTGAGGCGGCGGTGAATTTTACTTCATCTCTAAATATTGCAAACGCATATCCAGAGGCATATTATGCAAGAGGTAATGCAAATTATTTGATGAAATTATACGATAAAGCTATTTTTGATTATAACAAATCATTAGAATTACAACCCAACTTTTCTCTTGCCGTTTATGGTAGAGCAGTATCTTATAAATTAATGGGTAATGACAAATCTGCTTTAAAAGATTTTTATGCTTATTTAGATATGGCAAAAGATAAAGATGGATTAGAAAAAGAAGTAAAAAGATTAATTAGCGAAATTGAAAATCCTCAACAATAATTTTATTTTATTTGTAAGGTTATATTAAATATTCACTAATATTTAATATAACTTTTTTTATTTTATTTTTATAATTAACTTTACGAACTCATTTCCTTGTTAAATTCCAATTATTACAAATTAATTATTATGTATATAAATACAAAGAACTTCACAATTAATAAGTTTTTTAATTCAAAAATACTATTTTCAAAAACATTATTCTCAAAAACATTATTCTCAAAAATACTTTATTTATCTATTATTACTTTTCTTTTTGTTATTGAAGGCAATAATGAGTTAATTTCCCAAGGATCCGCAAATTTCGGAAATATCACAGGACAAGTGCAATTTGATGCACAATATTACAGAGAAGATAGTTTGATTGGTGCCCAAAAAATCAGTGAGCAAATATTGTCCCAAGGATTTATGGCACTTTTTTATACATATAATAATTTGGAAGTGGGCATAAGGTACGAAGCTTATCAAAATCCGTTGTTGGGAATTGACCCATTATTCAGAGGGCAAGGTGTGCCATATCGTTATGCAAAGTATAAAAACGACTTTATAGAAGTTACAGCAGGTAACTTTTACGAACAATTCGGAAGTGGACTGATTTTCCGCTCATACGAAGAAAGAGCCTTAGGTATCGATAATGTTATGGAAGGTTTGAGAGCCAAAATTACTCCAACAGATGGATTAGCAATTACTGCCTTAGTTGGGAAACAGAGACTATTTTGGGGACTTGGTGATGGAATTGTTAGAGCAGGGAATTTAGATGCGAATTTGAATTCGCTTTTGCCAGACATTATGGGTAATGATAATAATGTAACAATCGGCTTGTCTGCTGTGAGTAAATTCGAACCAGACTTACAAAATCTATTAAACTTACCGGAAAATGTGTTGTCTTTATCTGGTAGATTAGGTATTAATAATGAAAATCATTTATTTGATTTGGAATATGCTTATAAATACAATGACCCAAATTTAACTAATGGATTTAACTTTAACCCAGGGCAAGCTTGGGTTATGAACTATAGTTATTTTGATAAAGGAATTGGAGTTGCAGTTGCAATGCACAGATTAGACAATATGGATTTCAGGTCTGATAGAGATGCAGCACTCACAAGAGTGCAATTAGGCTATGTGCCACCAACTACAAGACAACATACATATAGATTATCATCTGTCTACCCTTATGGTACTCAGTTTAATGGTGAGTTCGGAGCGATTATTGATTTGACTTATGCCATTCCCAAAGGTAGTTCATTAGGTGGAGAATATGGTACAACTATAACAGCTGGATTTTCGAAAATTAATAATATAGATACAGTTAGAACAGGTAAATACACCTATAATACTGATTTATTTAATATAGGCGATAGAACTTATTATCAAGATTTAAATTTCAATGTTTTAAGAAAATTCTCTGATTTTTTCAAAGCGAGTTTTGACTTTACTACTCAAATTTATGATAAAGATATATTAGAAAATAGTGGTTCCCCAAAATATGGTAAAGTAAAAACTACTTCATTCGTTTTTGATGGTACATTTACTATTAATGATGATAATGCGATAAGAACAGAGGTTCAGCATTTATTTGCCAAAAACGACTCTACATTCAAAGATGTTGACAACATAAATGGAAATTGGGCAATGTTTTTATTAGAATATACTGTAGCTCAACATTGGTTTTTGACTGCTTGGGACGAGTATAATTACGGTAATCATTTTGATGATAGACAATTGCATTATGTCAACTTTTCAGTTGCTTATGTTCACGAGTCCACGAGGGTATCTATGACAGCTGGTAAACAAAGAGGTGGAATCCTTTGTGTTGGTGGAGTTTGTCGCCCTGTACCCGCCTCCAATGGGTTTAGTCTCAATATTACATCTACCTTTTAGCGAATATTATTTCACGTAGTTCGATAAATATTATTCAATATAAAATTTTAGTTAAATAAATCTTCTATTTAAACTTAGATAAAAAAAATGATGCTTAATTTAGATAATTTACATTAAACTAAATTAAGCATCTTGGGTTAGTAGAAAATAATAATTTAATAACCTATCTAAAAACAAAACCATAAAAGCAAAACAAACAGTATAATTAGTAGATAATTATTATTGAAATATTATTTTAAATACATATTTATCAATTATTTTTTACTATCAAAGTTATAAACTAATATCTAACCTTAATCCATTATTTTTCTAAGAAAAGTTGGCTCACTATTGATTACTCTATTTTGCTTCTCAGCGAAAATTTCATTAATTGGCTTAGCACTTTCACGCAATTTTTCAATTTGTGCAAATCCTTGCTCACCTAATGGCACTTTTTTCATAGATTCATTATATGAACTGTCTTCTTTTTTTCTGAAAATAGTTGGCTCGTCATACGCTTTTAATTCTCTGTCTGTGTGTGGCTTTTGGTCATAATGAGTAGCGATTTTATTCAAAAACGGCACTTCTCTAAATCCAGACCCACCGACTTTTAATCTTTCAAGATTTCTTTCAAAGTTATTATTATTTGAAGTATTAATATGATTAAATTTACTTAATTCACTTTGCGTTTGACTTACTTGATTTTTATTTTCTGTAGTCTCAACATTTTTGTTTTCTACTGCTCTGTCTTTATTAAATCCAGTGGCAACAACAGTAATCATAATTTCATCGCCAAGGTCAGCATTGGGCACAATACCATGAATTAATAATGCATCTTCGCCAGCCGCTTCTTGAACCATTGAGACCGCTTCAGCAATTTCGAACATAGTCAAATTACCAGAAATATTAACTAACAATCCTTTTGCCCCAGCAATAGAGACACCATCTAAAATGGGTGAATTAAGAGCAGCTTTTGTAGCTTCGATAGCACGATTTTCGCCGCTTGCTCTACCGATACCCATAATGGAATCGCCCATTCCTTTCATAATTGTCTGAACATCTGCAAAATCAACATTCACTACACCGTGATTATTGATGATATCAGAGATACCTTTAGTTGCATTATACAACACTTCATCAACCATCAAAAATGCTTCTGTAAAAGTAGTATTTTTGTCAATTATTTCTAATAATCTTTGATTAGAAATAACTATAAGTGCATCAACGTGAGTCCTTAATTCTTCTAACCATTTATCTGCAATTTTCTTTCTTTTTGGACCTTCCCAATCAAATGGTTTCGTTACAATGGCAACAACCAATGCACCAATTTCTTGTCCAATTTCTGCAATAAATGGAGCGCCACCTGTACCAGTACCGCCACCAAGTCCAGAAGTAATAAAAATCATATCACTACCCATCAAAGTTTGCTTGATCGCATCCTTGCTCTCTTCTACTGCTGTGCGTCCTACTTCAGGATTTGCACCGGCACCCAAGCCTTTAGTGTGATTTTTACCAATTTGCACTTTGACCGGAGCCAAATTATGCTCCAATGCTTGTCTGTCAGTGTTTGCGGCTATAAACTCCACACCTGTCAAACCTTTTTTGATCATATTGTTGATGGCATTTCCCCCGCCACCTCCAACTCCAATGACCTTAATGACTGCCCCTTCGTAAGAAGTTGAATTTGTATCTAATGATATCATACTACTAACCCATTATAATATATGAAACTCTTTATGCTAAAAAAAATTTATTTGTTTAATTTGTAATTCAAACTCTGCTTAATTATCTACTATCTAATTTATAGTTCTTCCAACATTTTGATAATTCTATCGCCAAGTTTTACTTTTGGCTTTTCGTTTTCTTTTTCTTCTTTTGTATCTGGTTCAAACTCATCAGAAGTTTTTGCTTTTTCTATTTTATCAAAATCAGATTTTTCTTTACCAGTAAATCTTTTGCTAAATTTACTCATAAATCCATCGTCTTTTTTACTCAATTTTGTTTTTTCTTTTATAGACTGAATTTCATCTTTTTCAATTATTTCATTGTCAATATTCAAACCCTCTGAATCCAAAATCTCATCAGAATTTTCATTTCCATTTAGATTATCTTGCTCTTGATTATTTTGCTCTAAATATGAGTCTTTTACAGAATTTGAATTAATTTCATTTGTGATAATAAAACTATCGGCAAGTGGGTCCATCATCATATCCAAAGCTTTCATATCTTTCATACCATATAATGCCAACCCAACTGCTGTTGCATATAATGGAGATTCTACCTCTGGAGCTAATCCAGAGTAAGAAATATGAGTTGGAATACCAATTTTGACTGGCATACCAAACACTTCAGAAGCTAACTTTTCAGAGCCTTTAAGTAATGTTGTACCACCAGTGATAACAACTCCAGCACCTAATCTATGTGCTAATCCAGATCTTTTGATTTCAATTTCAGCAAATTGGAATAATTCTTCCATTCTTGCTTGAATTATCTGACACAAAAAGCTTTTGTGTGCTTCAGTTGGTTTACGTCCTGCTATTCCAGGTATCATAAATACTTCATCTTGCATAATAGATTCAAGATGTGTATGCCCGTATTCTCTTTTTATTCTTTCAGCTTGATTAGCTATAATTCCTAATACTTTTCTAATATCATCAGTAACGTGCTTTCCTGCAATTCCGAATACAGAGGTGAATCTTAGTATATTTTCTTCAAATATAGCAATATCAGTTGTACCGCCACCGATATCAATCATAACAACGCCAACTTCTTTTTCATCTCTTGTAAGCACTGCTGCACTACTTGCAACCGGCTCAAGAACTAAGTCTTTAACCTTTAGTCCGCATCTTTCAACACATCTATATAAATTTTGTATAGCAGTTGTAAGTCCAGTAACAATATTTACATTTGCTTCTAATCTTACGCCACTCATTCCAATTGGGTCAGTTATACCGTCTTGTCCATCAATAATATATTCTTGTGGGATAACGTGTATAATTTTTCTTTCCGAAGGAATATTTATTTTTTTAGTTTCTTCTAAAAGTCTATCAACATCTTTTTTGGTAATTTCACCTGTAGGATTAGAAATACCAATAATACCTCTGGTCTGAATTAATTCAACGTGGTCACCAGCAATTCCAATCACAACTTCTGTAACTTTGACACCGGCTTGTAATTCAGCTTGTGCTACAACTTTTCTGATTGCACCGACTGTTTTATCAATATTTACAACTACACCACGGTTAAGACCTTCACTTTCTGCAATGCCTATACCTAATACTTTAAGTGTTTGATCTTCTAAATTTGGTGCTGCAATTAATGCACATATTTTTGATGTACCAATATCTAATCCAACAGTAATATTATTTGACATTTTATAACCTACAACAAATAAAAAATTAAGAATAAGTAATTTCTTTTAAAAAAACATTTACAACAAAACAACCTTATCTTTCCATCTCAAGTCCAGATGCTTCAAATTGTCTGTGTTGTTTTTGACAATCCACTCTTTCCAAAAAACTATCATTTTCTGACATTTTAAATCAATATTATCCAATCTTCCAAATAATATTTTTAAATTTCTATCAGAAGTATAAAAACTAAAAGTTTGTTCTTCATTATTAAATTCAATCTCAGAAATAATATTATAAACAAATTCATACTCATATAAGCCATTGAGTAATGCGCTTAGTTTATTTACGAATATTTGTTTTTTCTTTTGATTTTCTTCACTAATATTATCTTTCTTATTATCTACTGCTTTTGGCTCCAATTCAAAATTATATCCATATACAATCGGCAAATCTGAAAAATTATTGATTGGAATATTATCCATCAAAACACCATATTTGTCAATATACTTTAGATTTCCGTTTTCAGCTTTTACAAAAGCCAAAGGTTTTCTTTCTTTAATCGATACTTCAATTGTTTCATTATCTTTGAAAGTGATATATGAATATTCTACATAACTATATGAGTTAACAATTTTTTCTATCTTTAATAAATCAATTTTATGTGTTTTTTTTCCAATCACAATTTTATTGATTAAGTTTTTGATAGAATTATTATTTATGTAAGAATTTCCATTTACTTCAATTTTATTGACAATTTGAGTATCATTCCAATTATTAGAGACAATAATAAGTGAAGTAAATCCAATAATCACCATCACCAAAATAAAATATATGAATATTCTGCTTTTTAATAAAATTGGTAATATTTTTTTTCTTTCACTAATTTCGAATTTCTCGCTATAATAATCAATAAATAATCAAAAAACAATTTAAAAAAATCAACGAATAGTAACAAATAGTCAAAAATAAAATTAACAATAGTATTAATCTACAAGTATTTTTGATTTTGATGAACAAATAAATTCAAATTATTTGTTTATTAAACATTTAAGTACTTAGAGATAAATAAAATATATTATCAAATAAATAACATTTATTTAATAATTGCCTTCATTAAATTTTCAATAATGTTGAGATTATTATAAAATGTAAAGAAATTATCTAAAAAACTATTAGAGAGTATTTAGAGAATATATTGAGAATAATAAGGAAGAAAAACTGGGGGTGGATTTCTTCTTTATGCTGCATTTCAATTTTCAGTTTTTCAAAAGTAATAAGACTTTTTCTAATTACAAAGAAAAATATTAAATAAATTATAAATAGTTGAAAAAAAGATATTTATAAAGTTGATTTAAAAACTATTTTAATCTTTTATTTACCTAAAATTTAATGTTTAATATTTTTTATTTTTATTTATTAAATATATTTCACATTAATCATAGAATTAATGTGTATAAATTTGAAAAACTTAAAATATAATTAATAATATTAAACGATTCAATTAACTTTTGTAAAGTTATGAAATTATAATTATAAATCAAAAAAAATTAGAACATAATATTAACAATTGTTAATATTATTTTGATAATTAAATTTAATTTCACTTTTTTTGATTTTTTTTAATATTTTTTAAAATTATAAAAAAATAATTTGGAAAATAAAAAAAAATATATTATTTTTGAAGTCTATTAAAAGTAGCATTGCTAAAAAGCAATTTTATTTTTGAAATAGAAACAAAAAACAATACTTATGGGAAATTCGCATAATTGGTATTGCAGCAGTCTTGAAAACTGCCGGGAGTGATCCCATGGGGGTTCGAATCCCTCATTTCCCGCTCTAAAAAAAGCCATCAGTAATAATAAACTGGTGGCTTTTTTTTGTTTAATTTATATTTAGATAAGTTTAGTTTTATTTAATTATGTTTGAATTGAAAATTTAATTAGTTAATTTTTAATTATGATTAATGAACAAAATGAAAATTTAAGAGAAATTAATAAAAAGAATCAGAGATTGTTGTCTGAATTTAAAAACTATTTAGTTTTAGAAAAAGGACTTTCTGATAATACTTTTAATAGTTATATTTCAGATTTGAAACTTTTTTTTCATTATATCGAGTCAATTAATATCAATAATTTAGAAGATATTAAATCAAAAAATGTCGAAGAGTTTTTGGTTGAATTATCAAAATTAGAATTATCTACAAATACAAAAGCAAGATATTTATCCTCAATCAAAAGTTTTTATAAATTTGCATTGTTTTATGAATATACCAAAATTGACGTCTGCGAAGTAATCGAACTTCCCTCAATAAAACGAAAACTACCAGAAACATTATCATATCATCAAATCGAAGAAATCTTTGGGTTCATTGACATCACCAAACCATCTGGAATTAGAGATAGGGCTATGCTCGAAACTCTTTATGCTTGTGGATTACGGGTTTCTGAGCTAATTAATCTCAAACAAGGGAATATAATCAAGGAGATGGAGGTAGTCAGGGTACTGGGCAAGGGCTCAAAAGAAAGATTTGTGCCTATTGGCGCGTCAGCCTTGAATTGGATTGATGAATACAAACTAAATGCACGTGGCAAATTTATAAAAATGTTCAATCAAAGTAGCGAAGATGTGTTGTTCCTTAACAAACGTGGCACTAAATTATCACGAATGGGGCTTTGGAAGATAATCAAATCTTATACCTCGCAACTCAAAACTGAAATAGATATACACCCCCATTTATTTAGGCATTCCTTTGCTACTCACCTTTTGGAGGGTGGGGCAGACATCAGGGCAGTACAAGAAATGCTTGGTCATAGCGACATCTCAACTACTCAAATTTACACACATTTGGATAGAGAAATACTTAGAGAAGTTCACAAAAGATTTCATCCCAGAGGGTAAATTAGGACTATGTGTCAAGACCCCTTGCTTCTTTAGACATCATCAACCCTAGGGTTGATGATGTTTATAAACAATATTTTTAAAAATTGTAGAGACGACCGGTGGTTGATCTTCTTCATTCTGAACCTTGATTTGAAGAGAAGAGCAAGAAAAGAGAACCCACTCTTGATTCCCGCAATTTTTGGGATTGGAATTGATTTTAAGAGAGAAGAAATAAAACAAGTTGTAGAGGCGGCTTTCAAATCCGTCTCTACATATTTCTATAATTAACAATTCTGTTGATACAAGGAAGACGACCCGCCGGTAATCTCTACATTTAGAAAAAAAAACTCCCCAAATCTTTTTATAGTATTGGGGAGTTTAAAATTTTATAACAAGTTATAAAACAAGACTAATTCTTAGTATTGTTTTGGCTCGTTGTTACGGTTGTCGTTTTCGCGATTGTCGTTTCTATTATCATTTCTATTATCATTACGGTTATCGTTTCTTCTGTCATTTCCACGATTATCATTTCTGTTGTCGTTTCTATTATCGTTTCTGTCATCATTACGATTGTCTGGTCTGTTGTCAGTTCTTTCTGGTCTTGGCATTAGAGATTTTTTGCTTAATCTAAATTTACCATCACGTGTTATTTCAACTAACTGTACATCAAATCTTTCGCCTTCTTTAACAAAATCAGCAACATTTTCTACTCTTTCATGAGCTATTTGAGAAATATGTAATAACGCTTGTTTACCAGGCATAAATTCCATAATTGCACCCAAACCATCTCTTACTTCTTTAACCAATGCATCTTTGTAAATGGCATTTAATTCAGGTTTGATAGTCAAACCCATTATTATTGCTTGAGCAGCATCAGACGCTTCTTGTGATGTTGCAGCTATTGTTACTGTACCATCATCATCTATGTTAATCTCAACACCAGTTTCTTTGATGATACTTCTAATAGTTTCGCCACCAGTTCCGATTACAGCACCGATAGTATCTCTTGGAATTTGGATTTTAGTAAATCTTGGAGCATATCTCGAAATTTGTTCGTTTGGAGTACTCATGTGTTCGTCCATAACATTCAAAATATGTAATCTACCTTCATTTGCTTGAGTCAATGCTTTTGTTAATATTTCTAAAGATAAACCTTCGATTTTGATATCCATTTGACAAGCAGTAATACCTTGCTTAGTACCAGCCACTTTAAAATCCATATCTCCAAGGAAATCTTCATCACCCAAAATATCACTCAAAATTGCATATCTACCATCTTCTAAGATAAGTCCCATAGCTATACCAGAAACAGCTTTTGGCATGGGTACACCAGCGTGGAATAAAGCCAAACTACCTGCACAAACAGTTGCCATAGAAGAAGAACCATTTGATTCCAAAATATCAGAAACTATTCTGATAGTATAACCAAACTCATCTGCACTTGGTAAAAGTACTTTTAAAGCTCTTTCGGCTAAATTTCCGTGACCAATTTCTCTACGAGAAACGCCACCAAATCTACCAGTTTCACCAACACTAAATGGAGGGAAATTATATTGCAAATAAAATCTATTTGTATAAGTTGGCAATAAACCATCAATCATTTGTTCGTCTCTACTTGTACCTAAAGTTACGGTAGTTAAAGATTGAGTTTCGCCACGTGTAAATAATGCAGAACCGTGGGCTCTTGGCAATAAACCAGTTTCAATACTAATTGGTCTGATTTGAGTTGTATTACGTCCATCAAGGCGTAAATTATCAACCAAAATCATGTCTCTCATTGCTTTTTTCTCTAATTTACCAAAAAGAGTATTACCATATTTCTCTAACTTGCCTTCATACTCAGCGTTACCAGCAAATGCTTCTAAAAGTTTAGCTACAGCTTTTTCTTTGATTTGTGTTCTTTTTTCAGATCTTTCTGCTTTTGTAGTATCAGAATAAACAAATTCTTTTAATTCCGCAGAAATTTCTTTTTTTACAACTTCAGTTATTTCTTCAGGTATTTCTCTTTTAGTATAAGTTCTTTTCGTTTTAGAAGTTAATGCAAGTAATTCTCTTTGTAATTGATTAAAATCTCTAATTTGGATATGAGCGAATTCGATGGCAGAAATAAATTCTGTTTCACTGATTTCATTTGACTCGCCTTCGACCATAACGATAGATTTGTCTGTACCCGCAATTGTCATATTGATATCACATAAAGCTAATTGTGCGATAGATGGATTAAGAATAAATTTACCATCTAATCTACCAACTTTAACTTCTGATATCGGACCATTGAATGGAATATCAGAAATCATAAGAGCAGCAGATGCACCGACAGCCACAAAATTCTCTGGATCAATATCTGACTCAGCTGAAAAAACTTGGGCAACTATTTGTGTATCAAAGTGCCAATCTTTTGGAAACATTGGGCGACAAGGTCTGTCAATAAGTCGAGCAGTAAGAATTTCTTTATCTGATGGTCTGCCTTCTCTCTTTAAAAATCCACCAGGGATTTTACCAGCCGAAGCCATTTTTTCTCTATATTCAATCTGTAAAGGCAAAAAATCTATATCTAACAATTCTTTTTCAGATGCAACAGTTGTAACAAGTATCATAGTGTCACCACTACTAATCATCACAGCACCACTTGCAAACTTTGCATATTTACCAGCTTCAATAGAGTACTCTCTACCATCAATTATTTTAGAAACTTTTACTATACTCATATATTTATCTTTAAAGAAGTTTATTTGAAATTGATTATTAAAATAGAATAATTAATCTCTATTGTTAATAAAAACTCAAATTAAAAAAAATATAAAAAAAAACGGCGAATATTCACCGTTTTAAATTTTGTTATTACGATTTATTTACGTAAAGAAAGGGTTGCAATCAATGTTCTATATCTTGCAATGTCGTTTTTCATCAAATAGTTAAGAACTCTACGTCTTTTACTTACCATATTAATAAGTCCTCTTCTCGAGTGATTATCTTTTTTGTGTATTAATAAATGTTGAGAAAGTTCGTTAATTCTTTGAGTAAGTAATGCAACTTGAACTTCTGATCTACCAGTATCATTAGCATTAGCACCATGTTTTGCTGTAATTTCTGCTTTTTGATTTTTGTCTAACATTTCAATTCCTGAAATTATTTTTAATAAGAATACAAAAATAATAAAATTCAATCAAATAGAAAAATTTTACGATTATTTTTTTTATTTTTCCACATTTTATTTTTTTGAATAATTTATTTTTGAGTTGCTTAATGAAATTAGAAAAGATTCAATTTCACTGATTTTAAAATTCTATCAACCGTTGTGATAACCTTACGGTTGATTTCCCTATATCGCTTTTGCATCTAAACTACACTCAACTACACTCTTTTGCCTCCCTTGACCACTTAAATACCTGTCTCGGGGCTGGTTATAAAAATTCATTTTTTACAACAAATACTTAAATCCACCAATAACAGTAAAAACATCTTGCTAATACGACAGAAAACGACATATAAATCACAGAAACCAATAATTCTAATTTATATAGTATCTATTAAGTAATAATTTATTATATTCGTATAAATTCATTTTACCAATTAAATTATAAAGTAAATATATGAAACTAAATATAATTAACCAGAGCTCTGAAATAGATTTAACTCCCTACCAAATCGCTTTTATGGAACACGTTTTGGATTTGTCAAGAGTTATTATGCAATTTCCCGACGATTTATACCACAGAAAAAAAAGTGAACCCTTTATTTTTCAAAATAATTTTTCGCTAAACATCCCAATTTATCTTGTGGATGAAGATCAATTTAAAAAAATAAAAGAAATATATTATGACGAAAATCGATATGGCAGAGAACCCGAGTTAGTTTATCCAGATGAAAAGGAATATATTTCAGAAGAGGAATTACATGGACGTGATATAATTGGAATAAAAAATAAAGACAAACACAAAGGTAAAAAGGGGCAAACAGTACATTCGGAAGCGTTGGGTCTATATTTTCCAAATTATAGTGTTCTGGGAAAGATAGGAATGCCACAACCTGCAATCTTTTTGTGTATGCATACTATTAGTAAGGAGGCTAAAGACCATAATGAATTTCTGTATTTGACTACGCTTGTTTTATTACACGAATTAGGACATCATATAATGAATAGAGGTAATTATAAACCTAAAGATGAATTTTATGAATGGATGGAAGAGTCATTTGCTGAGTGTTTAGCACTAAATATGATAAAAAAAGTGCTTGATGCATATAAACATCATAATTATGGATTTGACGATCATAATATCAATCAGTTTGTTGAATTTTTGGAGTATAGTAAATATAATATTATCAGAGGACCAAAAAACTATCAATTAGGATATTATTTATTTATGTTTGGACAGACAAGTAAATACAATTATTCTAGTAGATGGACATGGGATAAACAAGAGCTTTGTAAACCTAATTATAAAACTGTAGAAAAGAAAGCTTGGTTAAATTACGTAAAATATGATGTAATAAATGACAAAGGAGCGAAATTAGAACAACTTTATAAAGCATTATTTGATTAATTAACAAATAATGTGTGATTTAAATAATATCTTCTCAATTTTTATAAATTTTAAGGAATGAACTAATATGATTAATAACGCATGGTATGAAAGAACTTGGCTCGTAATTTTTCTTTGCTTTATCTTTTTCCCTGTTGGTCTTTATGGGATTTGGAAAAATTCACATATTTCTAAGGGCTGGAAAATAGGTTCTACTGCATTAATTGGAATAATTTTAATTGCCAGTTTAGGCTTTAATAATGACAACCAAGATATTGGTACTATTGGTAAGTATAAAATGGAACCATTACCAAACAACTTTTCATATAACATAATTGAAGATAAAAGCAACAATGAAAAAATTGGTAAAAACCAATTGACAGTTGAGATTAATAAAAAAATAACTGTTGAGCAAATAGCAACATTAGCAGACAAGTTATTTTCTTCTAAGCCAAAACAACGTAGATTTTATATTTTTTATCAACTTCCTGGTTGGAAAACAAATTCGGGAGCTTGGGCTACAAGCCATTTTGATTCAGATTTAGAAATTCAGATTCTTGGATCAACAGCTCAACAAGACTCAAATTCTAAAAAAATTATAGACGCTTTCATTGATGGAGATATAATTGGAAAATGGCGAGAAGAACAATACTCAAATTCAAGTTATATAATCTACAAAAAAGACAATAAAACTTTCATTAAGATATTTTTTAAAGATTTAGGGGCAATTGATAAAGAACTAAAAGGAAAGAAAATAAAAAATGGTGTTCGTTATGACTATATAGATGGTAATATACTTGGAGAATATTTAATCTTAAACTTAGACGGAGGACTTGAATTTTATAATAATGATAATAAACGATTTACGGCATTAAAAATTAAATTATAGTGTGTATATTACAATAGTTTATGTATTCAATTCTAAATAATAAACACTTAGTAAATAAATATATACTCAATATAATCGTCCAACAAGAGGCACAAATCTAACCAAAAAAGTTAGTAAATTTATGCCTTTTTTTTTGTTCTTTGAAATATGTAACATTGTGAAAAAATTGCATAAAAAACAGTGCAAAACAGTGCAGTGTTGTAGGTGAAAAAAGCAAAAAAGGGTGTAATTGAGTGCAATGTTGTAGGTGAAATAAGCAAAAAATAGTGTAATTGAGTGCAATGTTGGGAGAGAAAAAAGCAAAAAAGGGTGTAATTGAGTGCAATGTTGTGGGTGAAAAAAGCAAATAATAGTGTAATTGAGTGCAGAATTTGAAGAGACCCCACCCTTAATTCCGCAAATTTTAAGATTTGGCAGGAAATTTAAGAAAAAAAAAAGTGAAAAAATAGTGTAATTGGGTGCAATGTTGTAGGTGAAAAAAGCTAAAAAGGGTGTAATTGAGTGCAATGTTGTGGGTGAAAAAAGCAAAAAATAGTGTAATTGAGTGCAGAATTTGGAGAGAGCCACACCCTAAATCCCACAAATTTTAAGTTTTGGCAGGAAATTTAAGAAAAAAAAACTGTAAAAATAGTGTAATTGAGTGCAGTGTTGTGGGTGAAAAAAGCGAAAAAGAGTGTAATTGAGTGCAGTGTTGTGGGTGAAAAAAGCGAAAAAGGGTGTAATTGAGTGCAGTGTTGTGGGTGAAAAAAGCGAAAAAGGGTGTAATTGAGTGCAGGGTCGTGGGTGAAAAAAGCGAAAAAGGGTGTAATTGAGTGCAGGGTCGTGGGTGAAAAAAGCAAAAAAGAATGTAATTGAGTGCAATGTTGTGGGTGAAAAAAGCAAAAAATAGTGTAATTGAGTGCAGTGTTGTGGGTGAAAAAAGCGAAAAAGGGTGTAATTGAGTGCAGTGCTGTGGGTGAAAAACTGAAAAAAGGGTGTAATTGAGTGCAGTGTTGTGGGTGAAAAAAGCAAAAAATAGTGTAATTGAGTGCAGTGCTGTGGGTGAAAAACTGAAAAAAGGGTGTAATTGAGTGCAGTGTTGTGGGTGAAAAAAGCAAAAAATAGTGTAATTGAGTGCAGTGTTCTGGGTGAAAAAAGCGAAAAAGGGTGTAATTGAGTGCAATGTTGTGGGTGAAAAAAGCGAAAAAGGGTGTAATTGAGTGCAATGTTGTGGGTGAAAAAAGCAAAAAATAGTGTAATTGAGTGCAGTGTTCTGGGTGAAAAAAGCGAAAAAGGGTGTAATTGAGTGCAGAATTTGAAGAGAATCCCACCCTTAATCCCCCAAATTTTAAGTTTTGGCAGGAAAATGAAGAAAAAAAAGTGAGAAAATAGTGTAATTGAGTGCAGTGTTGTGGGTGAAAAAAGCAAAAAATAGTGTAATTGAGTGCAATGTTGGTGGCGTGGCGGATTTAAGTATATATGATATTTTGGGTAATGAGATTATGACTATCCCAAATTACTACAACAAGACAGAAATAGATGTCAATAATATTCCCATCGGCACCTACACAATCCAAATACAAACTCCAACTGGTAGCGTTAGCCAAAGATTGTTGGTGAATAGATAGAAATATTAATCAAAATCTGGCATAGAATCAAAAGTAAAATATTGTTTTAATCTACTAACTATTAAAGGAATAACTTCACTTATATTTATTGAGTGTTCATCATGTGTTAATAAAATGTTATTTGTGTATTTAAAGTATTTATCCAAATATATATTATAATCGACAAGTTTATCATTTTTACCTAAAATAGCCAAATTCAAATAATTCGTAAATGGGTCTAAATTATTATCTATATATAACCCAAGTTTACTCAATTTATTTTTAACATCTTCATTAAATAATTTTGATATTTCACCGCTATAGGGCTGTGTAGAAGGATTGATTAAAATTGAATTAATACCAGCTTTAGCAGCAATATACATTGCAATAAAGCCACCCAAACTATGTCCAATTACATGTGAATAGCCAAGGCGAACAAGTTTAAGTGTTTGTTCGATTTTTTTATTAATATCATTTACGTCATTATAATCAATTTCAATTAATTTCAAATCAAACTTAAGTGGCAGTAATCCATCACGCAAATTTTTAAATGTTGTAGATTCTTTATCACTTCGAATGTAACCTCTAATAAATATAACTTTTTTGTTGTCCATAAGTATAAACCTCATATTTGTTTAACATCACAATTCAAAAGTCATTATATTTTAATATTTCCCCATTTCTTTTAATTTGTATTGCAATCTAAGATATTAAATTAATTAAAACAACCCAACAAAGTAGGGTAATTTAAAGATTATATTTCTAACTTCTAACAAAAAAAAGCTGCACCTAATTAATAAGTGCAGCTTTAATATATAGTTCTATACAAGATAGTTTTAGATAGATTACAAAGCCAATGCTGACTCTACAACTACTGATACTTTGTTATCAACTAACTCTACAAAACCGTTAGTTGTTTCAAAAGTTTTGATACTACCATCTAACAGTTCTACTTTCAATTTACCTTTGACCAATGAAGATACAATCGGTGCGTGATTAATCAAAACTTGGAAAGGAGACAAAGCGCCAGGCAAAGTTACCGATTTTACATCTCCACTATAAACTTTTGCTTGTGGAGTTACTATTTCTAAGTTCAGATTAGCCATTATTTAAATTTAATTATAAATTTATAGAAAATTAATTGCCTGATTTTTTGTAAGTATCAAAAACTTCGTCAATTGTACCTTTGTATGTAAACATATTTTCTGGCACTTCATCACAATCGCCATTCAAAATAGCTTTGAAACCTGCTATTGTATCACTAATTTTCACATATCTACCAGCGAAACCAGTAAATTGTTCAGCAACGAAGAATGGTTGTGAGAAGAATTTTTGAATTTTTCTTGCTCTGTAAACAGTGATTTTATCTTCATCAGATAATTCATCCATACCTAAGATATTGATAATATCTTGTAAATCTTTGTAAGTTTGAAGAGTTTTGATACATCTTGCAGCAGTATCATAATGCTCTTGACCAATGATATTAGGGTCCATAATTCTAGAAGTCGAATCCAATGGATCAACAGCAGGATAGATACCTAATTCGGAGATTTGACGAGACAATACAGTTTTTGCATCTAAATGGGCGAAAGTATTCGCAGGAGCAGGGTCAGTCAAGTCATCTGCAGGTACATATACCGCTTGAACAGATGTGATAGAACCTTTGTCTGTTGATGCAATTCTTTCCTGTAATGCACCCATCTCAGTAGCCAAAGTTGGTTGGTAACCAACGGCTGATGGCATACGTCCCAAAAGTGCAGATACCTCAGAACCAGCTTGAGTAAAACGGAAAATATTATCAATAAATAATAATACGTCTCTTCCATCTTCATCTCTAAAGTTTTCGGCAATAGTCAAAGCCGTCAAAGCTACTCTCATACGGGCGCCAGGAGGTTCGTTCATTTGACCGAATACTAATGCAGTTTTGTCCAATACACCAGACTCTTCCATTTCACGATAAAGGTCATTTCCTTCACGAGTCCTTTCACCAACACCAGCGAAACAAGAATATCCACCGTGTTGTTTGGCGATATTGTTGATTAACTCTTGAATTACAACAGTTTTACCGACACCAGCACCACCGAAAAGACCAGTTTTACCACCTTTTGTAAATGGCTCAATCAAGTCAATTACTTTGATACCTGTTTCAAACATTTCTGCTTTTGTACTTAGGTTTTGAAATAATGGAGCAGGTCTATGAATTGAAGATCTTTTTACATTCTTTAATTCTGGTTTACCGTCAATTACTTGACCAGTAACATTTAACATTCTACCCAATACTTCATTACCAACTGGAACCATAATTGGAGTTCCTAAGTCAACAACTTTCATACCTCTAACTAAACCGTCAGTAGTCTCCATTGCAACAGCACGCACTCTATCTTCACCCAAGTGTTGTTGCACCTCACAAGTAAGAATTTCATCTTTACCTGATTCGATAGATTGTCTTAATATTTGCAAAGCATTGAATACTGCTGGTATATTTCCATTTGGAAATTCCACGTCCACTACAGGTCCGATAACCTGAACTATAAAACCTTCATTCATAAAAATAAAGCCTTTAAGTAGTTTTTAAATTTTTAATTGTATTTTTTCTAATGTATTTATTTCAAAATAAAATAATTAAGATTACAAAATTAAATAAATTAAATTATAAAACAAAGTTATAATAGAAAATTGTATTTTTTTTTGCTTATAATAATTTGAATAATAGAAAAATACATAGAAAATAATGTTGATTTTTATTTGAAAATTAAAAAATAATTTGTAAATTGAATAATTATAATATTAAAAGTTTATTTTCTAATTTTATTTATTATATTAAATACTAGCATTAAATTAATTAAGAGGTAATTTTGAGGTAATTTTGAAAAATATCACGAAAAATATCCTAAATAACATCCTAAATAAAGCAGTTATAATTATATTATTTACATCATTTTTATCATTTACAGGTTGTTCTTCTATTTTTAATGGAAGTATGGCAACAGTGGCTATTAATTCAAACCCAAGTAGTGCAACTGTAAAAATAAATGGAATGGACGGAGGAGCCACACCTACAAAAATTAGATTACAAAGAGGTGAAACACATATTATAGAAATTAAAAAAGAAGGATACCTTGATTATAAAGTAATTACTAACAAATCAATTGCTGGTTGGTTTTGGGTGAATATAATATGTGGTGGGTTAATTGGTATAGTTATAGATGCTGCAACTGGTAATATGTATGATGTCGAACCAAGAATTATAAATGCAAATTTAACCAAAGACACAAGTTTTAATTTTGAAAATAATAATAATGAATTTGACAATGATTATACCTCAAAATATGTAATGGGAGAATTTGAGTCAATACAATTAAGAGATGAAAATAATAATATTGTTGGGAATATTCAAATTACTTGGGAATAAAAATTGAAGCTCATTTATTTCTTTCTTTTCATCTTTATGTTAAATTTTGCGAATTGTACGAATTTATACTCACAAACATATTTTGAAACTTCAAGTGGGTATATATTCTCTTTTTATCATAATTTAATGTCCCCACTCAGATCAACTATTAGCGAATGTCAATTCTACCCAAGTTGCTCACATTATTCGAGTGAAGCTATTAATGAATATGGAGTTGCAAAAGGCATAATATTAACTGCTGATAGATTTATAAGATGTTCGGGTGGTACTCTTAATCCAAATGATTATCCAAGGTCAAATAAAAAGTTAATCGATAAACCAACTTCAAACAATATCTGGGGCGATAAAAATCTTTGGAAACTAACTTTTAATAAATCGTCAAGTTCAGATTTTAAAGATAAACAAGAAACAATCCTCGAAGCGAACTTAGAAAATGAAAAATTCTTTAGAGATTTTGATTTCTGTAAATTATTATTCCAAGAAAATAATTTTGATAATTCTATCTTTGAATTAAGGAAAATTAATTTTTATGCTAATGATACATTAACGAAGAACAAAGCTAATCTGCTTATTGCTGTAAATTTTCTCAAAATGAACAAATATTCAGAAGCACGTAAGATAATTGACCACACCAATAAACTTTTCACAAATTTTGATAAATTAGATAAAATCAATCTAATTTATCAAATAGACAACCTAATTGTTGAATATGTAATTAATGATTTGGATAATGCAAATTCGTGGAATATAAACAAATTAAATAAAATCAATAATAAATTGGAACTTGAATCTCTAAATAAAAATGATACTTTGCTTGACAATTTTTTTATACTTTCAAACAAACTAATAGCTTACTCTTATTTCAAAATTGATGATTTCAACTCCTCACTTAAATATCTTCAAACGAAAAACAATTCAAATCTTAATCCAAATAATAAAATAAGTATTCAAAGTTTTGATAAAATTAATGATTTTATGAAAAAAGCTCAAAACACAACTGGTTATAGTCCAGAGTTGGCAGGTTTTTTTTCGGCTATTTTGCCTGGGAGCGGTTATGCTTATTGTGGGCATTATAAAGAAGGACTTTCAGCATTAATTATCAATTCATTACTTGGTGCAGGGATTTATTCACAGATAAAATCTAAAAATATTGGTACAGCAGTATTTACAAGTTTAGTTACTTTGCCATTTTATTTGGGTAATATTGTCGGCTCCTACAATACAGCAGAAAACGAAAATTTAAAGACTAAACAAATTTTATTAAATGATTACAGGCACTTAATTGGCATAAACATCTATTTTTCTGACATCTATTATTTAAATTTATTTGACAATTAATTGCGGATATTTTGTAACAAAAAAGGGAAGTGTTTGGCAACATTTCCAAAGCCGTAAAATTTAATGTAATAAAATAGTAGTCTGTAAAACAAAATCAACCATAATGTTACCCCAAGGTTGATTGAAAAAAATGAAGCAATGAGTTGCAACCCCAAGTCCTTAAAATATAAAATACGAAAAAAGAGATTTCATTTACGAAATCTCTTTTTTTTGTTTGAGAGCCACTTGAGGGATTTGAACCCCCGACCGGCTGATTACAAATCAGCTGCTCTGGCCAACTGAGCTAAAGTGGCAATTAAGAATTAATATCTTGTCTAAATTTTAATTAATTTATATAATCACTTCAAAATTAGAATACAAAAATAATAGAAATTATTATTATATGCAAGAAAAATTATTATTATTTTTGATATTTTTTTAAATTATTTTTATTCTAATATTTGCATATACAGTAACATAATGTAATATATAGACTTAATAGATTTAGTAAAATTATCAATTTAACGGATAATTTACTTCTTCTATGATTTCACACCACAAATGCCCAATCATAATATGACTTTCTTGTATTCTTGCAGTATTATTAGATGGCACAATGATAGAATTGTTACATAAATCTTTCATTTTGCCACCATCGCCACCAAGCATACCGATGGTTACAAGTCCATTTGTGTTAGCTAAATTAATAGCTCTAATTACATTTTCTGATTTGCCACTTGTCGAGATGCCAATTAAAACATCACCACTTTTACCGTAAGCTTCGACCCCTCTGGCAAAAATATTATCAAACCCAATGTCATTACCTCCAGCCGTCAATATCGAAGTATCTACCGTCAATGCCATTGCTGCTATTGCTGGTCTATTATAATGACTTCTAAGTCTGACTACCAATTCGGCGGCAAGGTGCTGACTGTCTGCTGCACTCCCACCATTCCCGCAAAAAAGTATTTTATTACCTTTTTGGATTTGGTTTGCCAAAATAATACCTATTTCTTCAATTTTATCAGTAAAATTGTTCAATAGGTTTTTTTTAGTTTCTATACTTTCAGTAATTGCTGATTGTATTTTTTCTTGAAAATTTATCTTTTCCATAAATTTTTGTTTGATTTAATTGAAAAATATTCTTAAATAGCAAAAAATAAAACACTTAGACTTATTAATATTGCAAAATGTTTGTTATTGTATAAATTATTTAATAATTTTAAGTTTATGTATCGTAACAAATTAAAATAACTCTTTCTAAAATTAATCAATAAAAATAATATATAATATTTTATGATTTTAAGCCAAAAATTACTTTCAATTGACAGATACAATGAAATAATTAATGAAAGTAAAAATATATCTGATGCAAATATACAAAAATTAACTTTTGAATTAATAAATCTCAAAAAAAGTTTTGAGTTAATAATTAATAATTCAGTTGATGGTTATTGGGAATGGGATCTAATTTCTAATAAAACATATATTTCAGAATCACTAAAAGATATTTTGGGTGCTGAGATTAATGAGTACGAAGGGAATTTTATTGAAACAGAAAATTTGGTACATCCTTTTGATAGAGATATGAGAAATCAAATCATTAATGATTCTTTATCAAATTTTAGTGATTATACTTTTGAGTATAGGCTTCTGTGTAAAGACCAAAAATACTATTATTTTTTATCAAAAGGGACTTATCTTAAAGACGAAAATGGCAAAGCAATAAAATTAGTTGGCTCTCTGATTAACATTAATAATCAAAAAATCAATCAACAAGAATTAAGACTCAAAGATTATGTAATCAAAAATACACTCACTCCGGTAGTTTGGCTCAATAAAGATGGAAACTTTGTGAATGCCAACAAAGCATATTTGGAACTTGTTGGCTATACTTTTGAAGAGTTATTGAATTTACACGTAAAAGAAGTTGATGAGAATTTTAGTGAAGAGATTTGGAAAGACCATTGGATAGACTTGAAAGCTAATAAGACTCTTTTTTTTATTGCTAAAAGTAAAGGGAAAGATGGGACTTATATTGATATTCAAATTACAGCCAATTATGTAAAAATTGATGATATAGAATTAAATTGTGCTTTTGTCCAAGATATTACTGAAAAACTTAAATTAGAAAAAGAAATAATCGAATCTGGAATTAGATTCCAAAATCTCTTGAATGATATACCCAACATTGCAATACAAGGCTATGACAAAGATGGAAATATTTTTTATTGGAATAATGCATCAGAAAAGCTTTATGATTATACCAAAGAAGAGGCTATAAATAGTAATATATTTGAATTAGTAACACCAGTTGAATTTAGAGAGAAGATAATTAAAGAAAGAAACTATATGTTCGAAAACAAGACTACTTTTCCTAATAAAGAAGCAATTGTACAGAACAAAAGTGGCGAAAAAATAAATGTACTGTCTACAAATTCTTATTTAGAATTAAATGAAAATACTCAACATTTATACTGTTTTGATGTTGACTTAACAGAAATTAATACGGCAAGAAATCAAATCAAAGACTTAGTAGATGAACTTACAAACAAAAATTCAGAATTAGAAACAATAATCAAGGATAAAGACAAACTATTTTCAATAATCGCTCACGACCTAAGAAGTCCACTTTCTGGATTTATGGCTCTAACTAAAGAATTATCCGAAAATTTGGACAATTTAGAAGAAAGTGAAATCCAAGAATTCACAACTGTGCTTAATTTTTCGTCGGAGAATGTTTACAATCTATTAGAGAATTTGCTAAATTGGTCACAATTCCAAAGAGGACTAATTAATTGCCACGTAGAAGAAATATATTTTAATTATATTATCAAAAATACCGTAAATTTATTATCTACAAAGATTAATGAAAAAAATATTACTGTTATCAACAAATCAGATGGACAACACTTATTTAGTGCTGATTTGCAAATGATTAATACAATTATCCGAAATTTATTAACTAATGCAATCAAGTTCTCTTATCCAAATAGTGTAATAGAAATTGGCGTCATTGATGTTGATATTAATAGAGATATTGATAGTGGAAATGATCAAAAGTTGGATAAAAAACTTAATGAAAAAGATAAGCATTTTATAGAAAAATACTATAAAAAAAATCACTTTACTTTTTATATAAAAGATTTTGGGATGGGAATGCCAGAAAACATTATAAATAATTTAGGTGTATTTAGTAATAAAACTAAAAGATATGGAACACTTAACGAACCGAGTTCTGGTTTGGGCTGTGTCATTACTTATGATTTTGTACGCGCACTTAACGGCAATATTTTTGTTGAAAGTGAAGAAGAAATAGGTTCAACTTTTATTATACAATTACCAAATAAAAAGTAGTAATAAAGTATTATTAAAAAGTATCAAATAGTATTAAAAAAAGCAATAATAAAAAATATTACTGCTTAATTATTCTCTTAAAATTCTCTAATAAGTATCTCAAAAGTATAGCTATCTATTGTATAAATCAATATTTATAATGGTTTGGGTGCTTCCATAATAGCGTTACATTTATTGCATTTTCTTTTTTCTTCATCGGAATAAAACTTACCCATCAAAGCCGGTAGCTCTGTTACAATGTTTTTTAGTTTAAATTCATCTCTGAAAAGCAAATTATTACATTGTTCACAATACCATTCGAGAGCATCAATAGCAGTTTCAGGTCTTTTTTGTTCGACAACTAACCCAACAGTATTAGCTTTTCTTTGTGGAGAGTGTGGCACTTTACCAGGCAATAAGAATATTTCGCCTTCTTTGATATCATAGTCAATATTTTTACCATTTTGCATTGTTTTGACTGTAATATCGCCCTCGAATTGATAGAAAAATTCTGGAGTTTCGTTATAATGATAATCTTTTCTGTTATTAGGTCCGCCGACTATCATAATAATAAATTCACCTTCTTCATAAACTTCTTTATTTCCAACTGGTGGCTTCAAAAGATGTCTGTTATCTTCAATCCACTTTTTGATATTAATTGGCATCAAAATACTCATAATTAATCCTTTTATTATTTACAATATTCCAAAATTATAAAATTTTATAAACTCTATTTTAATATTTATAAAAATACAAAAAATAAGTAATATTAATACAAAAAATTACACATTAACTTGATTTTAAATTTAATTTCATAAAAACTAAATTGAATATACTCTCTAATATACTATAGAATACTCTAATAAACTCTAAAAAGATATTTTTATAATCTAAGAAATAATAAAAACTTAAATTTTAATTAATTTTGTGTTAATTTTGCGTTAAGTAAATGTTAAGTTTGTGCTAATTTTATTTGCAGTCAAAACTTACCTTTTTTATATTTATATTAATATTTAGTTATATAATGAAGAAGTCAAACAACAAAAATTATAACAGAATTTATAATAGAATTCATCTATTTAAGATAAACTTTTTATTTATTCAAGCTATTTTCATCTTTATTTTGTTGAGTTATGATTTATATAGCCAATCAACAACTCAATCTCCAGCGTCATTTGACTTCAATACGAAAGGAGTTGTATTCGAAAGTATAGATAGTTTATTAGAAGTAAGAATGAGATTTAGGATACAAAATCAAATTTTATTACAAACAAGATCAGAAGAAGACTTAAATATCGAAAATTCACTTTTTGCAGTAAGAAGACTAAGATTAAGATTCGGTGGATATTTATATGACAAAAATATTACATATAATTTACAACTATCCTTTTCTAGAGGGGATATGGATTTCACAAATACAAATTTCCCAAATATTGTAAGAGATGCAATGGTGTTTTATAATTTTAATCCTAATTTACAGTTAAGTTTTGGTCAAACAAAACTACCTGGAAATAGACAAAGAGTAAATTCTTCGAGTGATATGCAATTTGCAGAAAGATCCATTGTAAATAATATATTTACATTGGATAGAGATTTTGGATTTCAAGCTTGGTATGGTGATTATTTATTCGATGATGTATATGTTAATCTTAGAGGTGCATTAACTGACGGCGAAGGTAGAAATTCGAATACTAAAAAAGGTTCCAATTATTCTTATACGGCGAGGGTAGAAATTTTACCTTTGGGGACATTTACAAATGGTGGAGATTATATAGAATCTGATATGTCATTCGAACCTAAGCCAAAAGTATCAATTGGTGCGTCAATCAATCGAAATGTCAAAACAGAAAGAGCCGGTGGGCAATTAGGTGCTTTACTTTATTCGCCTGTTACACTCAAAACTCTTTATTTAGATGGCGTTTTGAAATATAATGGTTTTGCATTATATACCGAACTTGCACATAGAGACGCATTAGATAATCCTATTACGATTAATGCTTCAAATGATATTAGATATACTTTTGAAGGGTTTGGGTATCTAATTCAAACTTCGTATTTATTTAAAAATATGTATGAAGTAGCTTTTAGATTTGCTGACGCCGAACCGACCGAAAGACTGAAAGGTAATACGAAAGCTCTACAACAACAAATTATTACACTTGCTGGCTCAAAATATATTGCAGGGCATAGAGCCAAAATTCAAGCTGAAATTTCTCACCTGAATGATAATTCATTTGTATTTGACCCTAATAACTCAATTATATCAACAAATTCTAAATATTGGCAATTTATATTTAATATAGAGTTAGGTATCTAAAGTTATTAATTTAACTGATATAATTAATTAGATGATTTTTATAATAAAGATTGGTTTAATTAGTTACATAAGATAAAATTTAACACTTAAATTAATGTTAAATTTAACAATAATAACTAATATCGATATGCTGAAAGTACATAACCCTTATACAAATGAACTTATAACAGAATTAAAATTTGATACTCTCGAAAGTGTCGAACAAAAAATAGACAAACTATTTATTAACTTTAAAGATAAAAGTAATAGATTAAAGCCATTTGAAAGAATAATAATTTTAGAAAATTTAGTACAGTTATTAAAAAACAATTATCAAAAAATTATAGATATTGCAATCTCTGAAGGCGGCAAACCACTCAATGATACAATTATAGAGATGGATAGAGCAATTGATGGTGTCAAACTTGCAATATCTTGTCTAAGAAATGAAGATGGTCAAAAAATTCCCATGGGAATAACTAAATCTTCGGTCAATAAATTAGCATTTACAGATAAGGAGCCAATCGGGTTAGTATTAGCATATTCTGCATTTAATCACCCAATTAATTTAATTATACATCAAGTGATTCCAGCATTTGCTGTTGGAAGTCCATTGATAATAAAGCCTGCATCAGCAACTCCACTAACTTGTGAATTTTTAGTAAGTTTATTTTACGAAGCAGGAATAAGAGATATTGATTTACAAATGATATTATGTGAAAATGAAGTTTCAGGTAAAATTATAAGTAATAATAAAATATCCTACTTTTCATTCATCGGCAATGCTGAAATTGGGTGGACGTTAGCCAAAAAACTTCATAATGGCGTCAGATATGGATTAGAACACGGCGGAATAGCTCCAGTGTTAATAGCAGAAGATATCTATAACGTAGATAAAGATACACAAAATAATGATTTACTTAGAATTGCACAAAGTATAGTAAAAGGAGCATTTTATCACTCTGGACAGGTATGTGTCTCTACTCAAAGGGTATATTTGCCAAAAAAAATAAGTGGCGAGTTTTTAGATATTATTTTAGAATTAAGTAGTAAATTAATTGTCGGAGATCCAAAAAGTGAATTGACAAATCTCGGTCCTTTAATCAAAAATGAATCTTTGGATAAATTTGATTTGTGGATTAAAGAAGCAATCACAAATCAATCAAACACTCAGTCTAACTCAAAATTACTTTGTGGTGGTAAAAGATTAGAGAATAATTGTTTTGAACCAACTATAATATTAAATCCAACCGATAACTCAAAATTAATTACTGATGAAGTATTTGGACCAATTCTTTGTATCAATGAATACGAAGATATAAATTCTGCTATAGACAAAATAAATAATACTGATTTTATATTTCATTCAGCAATATTTACAAATAATATCCAAAAAGCCCTAAAATACTCTGAATTAATAAATGGCACTGGAATTATAATAAACGACCACACAGCTTTTAGAACTGATTGGATGCCTTTCGGTGGAGCAAAATTATCTGGAATGGGAACAGGCGGAATAGAGTATTCAATGAATGAATATTCTTATGATAAATTAAAAGTAATTAACTACAACTACTAATTCATAATTTACCAATAATCTAAATTATCACATTTGTGTAATTATCTTGACAATTATTCCAATAAATCTATAAATTATCAAAAAATTCAGTTTTTTGGTATATTTTTCTCAATTATATTGAATTAAATGTATATTCAAATATAATTTATTAATTGATAATACGCTTATTATTCTATAATTATCTCAATTAATGTGAAATTATATTAAATTTTATTTAACTGTAATAAATTAACAATCAAACAAATCTAAGCAACAAAAAATGAAAAACATAAACCTTAAAATTTCAATATTTCTATTTTTATTTATTGTCATTAATTATAATACTTACTCACAAAATGCAATGTGTACAGTAAATGGTAAAATTACTAATACAAATGGCAATGACAAAATAAATGGCTTCATTAAGTTTATGAGTAATAATGAACAAAAAGCGAAAAGCAAAATCGCTTCAGATGGGACCTATAGCGCTGTTGTGCCGATAAATTCGTCATTGCTAATATCTATCGAAAATTGTGTAATTGACGAGAATAGTATGGTTCTGAATACTCCAAATAACTCAAGTGAGTTAGTTTTTGATTTGAAAGCAAAATTATTAAAAGAAAATAATATCTATACAAACTTTAATTCTTTTGAACCAAATAAAAGTGATTTGTCAAGTAATGGAAAAGAAGAAATATTAAATTTCATTGATTTCGCAGACCAAAATAGAAGATTGAGTTTTAAGATATTAATCAACAACAAAGACTCATATTTTGCAGATTCAAAAGTAACAGTAGAGAAAATGGTCGGTAATAAGATGAAGACAGTCAAAGAAACTATGAAAGCAGCAGATTTATCATTAAAATTATATAAAGAAAGAACTGAGGTTTTAGAAAAGTTTATTTTAGAAAGTACTAAGCGAAAAAATTTCTATGCTTTTGAAGTTGATAACACCTATTTATCAAAAAAACCTAAAAAAACCAAAAGCAAAAACACAAATATTTTGGACAATGTTGTGCAAAATCTATCAATAATTGTAAGTAAAGTCAGAAAAGACTAACAGCATTTCATTTGGGACAGAAGACTAAAAGTGTTGAATTATAGCAAAATAAAGTGGCATTCCTAATGTAATATTAAAAGGGAATGTAACCCCAAGTGCCATTGGAATATACAACCCAGGGTCTGCTTTCGGTACAGCTAATCTCATTGCAGCCGGTACAGCGATATATGATGCACTTGCAGCCAAAATCGATAATATAAATCTATTGCCCACCTCATCGGTAATAAATCCACTTAAATAAGCAGCTAAACAACCATTTATCGCTGGGATTAAAATTGCAAAAATAGTAAGAAACAATCCCGATTTATAAAATGCACTAAATCTTTTGGCAGTTACCATACCCATCTCCAACAGAAATATAGCTAAAAATCCTTTAAAGATATCAGTTGTAAATGGCTTAATACCTTCTGCTTGTTTGCTATCTGCAATTAGTCCGATAATCAAACTACCCAAAATCAAAAGCACGCTACCATTAGTAAAAGAGTGTTTGATAATATTAAATAGTTTATTCTCTGACTCTTTTTTGTTATTCATTGAATCAATATTATCTAATCCTATAATTTCTGGTTCATTTTTTTCGTACTTCATCATCAGAATAACTCCAACAACAATTGCAGGCGCCTCCATAAGAGCCATTACAGCCACCATGTGTCCACCAAATGTAATTTGTTGAGATTCCAAAAAAGATGCAGCTGAAACGAATGTAACAGCACTCACAGAACCATAAGCAGCACATATTGCTGCCGAATCGCTAATACTGAATTTTAACTTTAATAAATGAAATGTATAAAATGGAATTACTGAAGCAAAAGTAAGTCCAAACAAGATTGAATAGATTATTTCGGGCGAAAATGTACTGTGAGATAATTCCTCGCCACCCTTAAATCCAATAGCAAATAATAAATACAAAGAAATGAATTTTGAAGATGATGGAGGTATCTCCAAATCACTCTTTAGTGTTGTTGCTAAGATACCCAAAACAAAAAATAATAGAGTTGGATTTGTTAAATTTGATATTAATACTTGAATGTCCATATTACTTACTTAAGATTAATTTTTGATATAATTTTTGACCCCTAATTTTTGATATAATATTTGCCTGGTAATTGTCTTATAATTCCTTCAAATTCCATCTCTAACAAGTTAAATAATAATGTTGGCATTTCAAATTCAATTTCATTTGCTAAAGTATCAATATGCAAAGGCTCAAAACTGAGATTATTATAAATTTGTTTCCATTCTTCTTTCTTAAATTCAATAACTTTTTCTTCCAATTTAAAGATATTTTTTGGGTTCATTCCCAAACTAATCAATATATCTTCAAAATCAATTAACATATTCGCCAAATTATCTTTTATAAGTTTGTTTGTCCCTTTACTTTTATCAGAATTTATATTCCCTGGTACTGCGAATATTTCTCTGTTTTGGTCATTTCCGAACCTTGCTGTCCATAATGAGCCACCTTTGATTGCAGATTCTATGATTACAACCGATTTTGAAATTCCACTAATTATTCTATTTCTCAACATAAAATATTGAAGTCTGGCAACTTTTCCAAATTCAAAATTTGAGATAATTGAACCACCACTCTCAATGATTTTGTGAGCGTGAGTAACTGTCAAAGATGGAGACAATTTATCTAATCCAGATGCAATAACTGCAATTGTATGACCATTATTTTTGATTGTATTCAAATGAGCTAATGTATCTATACCCGATGCCAAACCACTAACAACTGAAATATTATTTAAAGACAAATATTGAGTTAACTGCTCGGTTACTAATTTACCATAAAGTGAGTTTTTACGAGTACCGACTATAGCCACAGCATTATTCTCTATTTTTTTTAGTTTGCCCCAAGTATATAAAATCAAAGGTGGGTCTGTAATTTCTTTGAGCAATGTTGGGTAATTATCATCCCAATAAGTAACAATATTATAATCTTTATTTTTTTCTAACAACTCAAGTTGATAATCATATTTTTGTTGTAAATCATCAAAACTAAATAAATTATCTTTATTTATATATTTGTTGTAATCAGTGGAGTTATGTCTAAAATCATCAAAATTTTTATAATTATCAATAATTTTTAGAGCGCGTGCAGTGCCGACTTGTTTGACTAACGTCAGTTTTAAGATATCTGCTTTTGACCAATTATTCATTAATTAATATTAAAATAACAAAAAAATTAAAAACAAATATAATAAACAAAAGTAATATTGATAATACTTAATTTGTAAATTAGTTTAGTTATTGCTTTTTAATTGATATTAATTATAACTCTTTAGAATAAAATTGAACAAAATTGAATAAAATTCATCAATAAGTTGTAAATAAAAGAACAGAGTTGTTTTCTAATAATCTATCAAAAGTAGCTTTAAGATTTTTATCAATATCTTCGTTTTTGAACATTAATTCACTTTCAATTTCGGACTCTTTATCAATTTCATGATCATTAGTAATAGAGTTAAAAATGTTTTTGCCAAGGTCCATTCCTGACAAATCAATCTCTTCTATCATATCAACAGGGTCTTCAATTTTTTCGTTGAATACTTCTGTTAAGTCAAAATCTTTGTTTCCTTCTGCAAAATCAAATTTTATTAGTGTTCTTTCTCCACAAGTGCATACTACTTCAATACTATCTACTTCACCGTTTGGTTCTCTGTTCACTATGACTGATGAATGGTGTTTCTTTCGAGCTTTGATTGGTGCATCTGATATTTCAACCATTTCACCTTTTTGTTTGACAAAATCAGAAGGCAATCTGCTTGAATGGGGCATTCTTTGGGTGCCAGAGATTTTTGGTAAAATCAAAAAGTCGTTAAAAAGTTTATGCGGTTGGTCTGGCTCAATTTTACCTGATTTAGCTTTTTGTGAAAATTCATTATTGAAGAGATTGTTTCTTCTTTTATTCTCATCATAATTAATAAGACTATCTAAATCATCTTGAGTAAGGAGAGGTTTGATATCAGATTCAGGCTTTTCTTCTTCCAATGGCACAAGATTAAAATCGGTTTCAAAAGGATTGGCAAAATCCTCATCATCTTCTCTATTCACTACATCATTTTTATCAAATTCTTCGTGATTTGCTTCACTATCATCAAAGAAATTGGTATATTTTTCATCATTCATATTAATATATTGTAATAACTTTTGAAGAAATTGAATAACACTTAATAAACACTAAATTCACTTTTAACAAAATTATAACAAAAATTATACCAAGTATAAAAATTGCTTACATTAATTAAAAGATAAATTAACTAAAATATAGAATTTATATAAGTTGCCAAATCATCAAATTTTACAATTTCATTAAAACAATTAATTTCAACTACACTTTTGGGCATTCCAGCAACAATACAAGACTCGAAATCTTGAACAACCACAAATCCGCCCTTGTCATAAAGTCTTTTAAATGCAGTGCTTCCATCATTTCCCATACCTGTCATCATAATAGCCATTATCTTATTATCATAATAGTTTATCAGTGAATCTAAAGTTACTGTAACTGATGGAATAAATGCAACATTTTCATATTTTTTATCTTCTAATATTATTTTATTATTTTTAACTACCATCTGTAAGCCGCCTTTAGCAATATAAATATTATTTTCAATAGTTATATTGTTTTCTGCTTCCCGTACTTTCATTGGAGAACTTGCGTCCAATCTCTCTGATAATGATTTTGTAAAATTAGGAGGCATGTGTTGAACTATAAAAATAGGAACACTGATTTTGGCATTCAATAAAGGTAGAAGCTTTTGGAGTGCAGCGGGACCTCCAGTAGATATTCCGATGAAAATAGCTTTGGGGAAAAAATTAGGTTTTTTGTATGGTCCATCTCCTAAAAGCTCTCTTCTATTGTAAGTAGTTAAAAATGAAAAGTTTCTTTGAGTACTTGTATCAATAGTTGTATTTGAAGTTGTTTGGATACTACTCTTATTATTCTCTACTTTATTTGGATTCGATTTTTCATTATCGATCGAAGTATCTTTTTCTTTTTGATTGCTTTTAAGTAATGCAATTCTTTCACTTAATTTTAAATTTGGATTTAATTTATTAGAATTTGAAATCAAATTACTTTTGTCTTTAAGATTAAGTCTTTGAAGTGGATTCGAATCTTTTTGATCAATTGTATATTTAGTTAATTTATTATTAAGAGTTGCTATATTATCATTCTTGTTTTCTCTTAAAAGTTGTTGTCTATGGACAAGGTTTTTTAAATTAGTAGAAGAATGGATATCTATAATTTTTTGAATTATTTCATCTTTTAAATTATTAAATTCACCGTGTGTATTATTTTTGGAGATAAAATCAACGGCTCCCGAATATAATGCGTCAAGTGTAGCAACAGCACCATCTTCAGTCAAGGTACTAAGCATAATTACAGGAATTTTGTAAGTTTTGGTAATTTCTTTCGTTGCTTCGATGCCATTCATTACAGGCATTTCAACATCCATAGTTACAATATCAGGTCTTAACTTACCAACCATTTCTATTGCTTCTTTTCCATTTGTTGCTTCACCGACAACAATTATTTTATCTGTGCTTTTTATTATACTTTTGAGTGCAGTCCTAATAAAATTAGAATCATCAACAATAAGTAATCTTATAGCATCATCAATATTATTTTGATTTTGTGTCACTTATTATTGCTATAAATGAAATTATTAATTATTTGTTTTAACATATTTTGTGTTAACTTTTTTTTATTAAAACTTTTACTTGAAAATTAAAATATTTGGAATTTTATTAAATTAAGCTATTAAATTAATAAATATTAGTTTTTGATTAAGGTATCAATATCCAAAATCATAATTACTTTACCATCACCAGTTATAGTAGCTCCTGCAAGCCCTTTTATATTACCCATAAATGGTCCCATAGATTTAATTACAATTTCTTCTTGCCCTAATAAATTATCGACAACTAATCCAATTTTGTCATATCCTACAGCAACTAAAACAACATTTTTATTTTCTAAACTTTCAGATTTTGTTGCACAATTTAATGTTTGATTTAATCTAATGATTGGATAAACATTATCTCTGATTTTAATTACTTCTCTGTTGTTTAGTGTCTTAACAGATTTTGTATCAATAGAAACAACTTCTTCTACAGAGCTAAGTGGAATTGCATAAATTTCATTTTCAACTTTAATCAATAACCCTTTAATAATTGCCAAAGTAAGGGGTAATTTAATACTAAAACTACTACCTTTGCCTAATTCTGATTCAATATCAATAAATCCTCTTAATTTTTCAATATTTGTTCTAACAACATCCATACCGACACCTCTTCCAGAGACACCCGTCACTTTGGCTGCTGTACTAAACCCAGGCAAAAATATAATTTTATATGCTTCCGCTTCAGTCAATGCATCAGCTTCTAATTGGGTCATTAATCCTTTTTCGACTGCTTTTGCTTTTAATTTATTTGCATCAAGCCCAGCACCATCATCGGTTATAGAGATAACTATATGATTACCGTGTTGTGCTGCAGCGAGAGTAATAGTTCCATTTGCACTTTTGCCGTTTAATTCTCTTTTGTCCGGAGACTCCACCCCATGGTCACAGGAGTTACGTATCATGTGTACAAGTGGGTCATTCAATTCTTCTACAATATTTTTGTCAATTTCGGTATCTTCGCCCTTTAGGATTAAATTAATATTTTTCCCAAGTTCTTTTGATAAATCTCTTACTATTCTTTGTGCTTTTTGGAATAATTTACCAACTGGTACCATTCTCATTTTCATAACAGCAGTTTGTATTTCTGATGTTACAAAATCTATTTGAGTTAGTGCTTCGACTAAATGGTTATACACTTCTTTGTCTTCTACTTTGTTTTCTAATGAGTTGCCCAATTGTATCAAACGATTTCTACTTAGTACCAATTCCCCAGATAAGTTCATCAAAGTTTCTAATCTAGAAACATCTATTCTAAGTGATTCATTTCCAACATTTTGGGCAGAATTTGGATTTTGAGCATTAGCTAAATTTGGCTGTTGTTTCGTTTGTAATTGTGTATCAGCAATACTTACAATTTTCTTATTTTCTTCTGCTTTATTTACTTGAATTTCTGAATTTATTTTATCAATATCTTCATCATTATTTACTATATTGCTTCCATTTGAATTATCATCTTTTTCTTTAATATCATCAACAAATTGGCTATTCATATCAGCGAAAGCTGCCTGTAACATATCAAGCTCTTCATCAGTAAAATCGCCATCACCACTTGCAAATTCACCATCTAAAACAGTATTAAGACTATTTTTATTATTGTTTGTACTTTGATTTTGAGTTTCAATAATTACCGCAGTAGGTTTGTCGTTTCTCAAAGTAATAATAACTTCTTTGATATTACCAATATCAACAATTTCATCACTTCCAGACTTAATATTTTCGATCATTTCTCTAATAATGTCGTGTACTCTAAGTAGTGCATCGCCAATATCTCCGGTAAAAATCAACTCACTTTTTCTAAGTTTATTTAATAATTCTTCAGCTTCGTGTGTCAATCCCGAAACATTATCCAAACCCATAAAAGATGATGTACCTTTTATAGTATGAAATCCCCTGAATATTTTATTAATTAAATCAATATCCTGAGGTTGATTTTCTATAATCATCAAATCTTGACTTATATTATCTAATAGTTCGTCTGATTCTACCAAAAAACTTTCAAAAAGTTCTCTTAATTCCGGGTCTGAAAAATCTATCATTTTAAATATCTGTTTGGTTTTAAAATTGTGTATAAAGTCTGAAAATATTTGTTAATTCATTTAACAATATTTATGAATTAACTATATGAATTAACTATTAAATAAAGCATCAATATCATCTTGTGAGAAATCGCCATCAAAATTTTCTAAACTTTCTATTTTGTTACTTAAATTTTCTGCGTCTTTTTCATTTGACTTATCTTCGTTTTGATTTATTTCGTCAGTAGTCACCTCAACATTCATAGAGTTTATAAGTGCGTCTATATCAAAGTCCTCATCTGGAACTTCTTCATTTAAAGATTCTACTTGTGCCGGAATTTGATTTGCAATATTTTCTGTAGTAACAGAAGTTACAGTATTTGAAAGACTTTCCTTTGATTTATTTTGAAAATTAGAAATCAAATCATCAACATTTTGTTGTCTATTTAAGTCTTTATTGAGAGAATCTATTGCATTAGGGTCAAAAGCAATTTCTCTGTGTAGAGTCGAAACATTTACAGTATTATCTGAAAAATTAGTATCCCCAACTAAATCAGTTATATTTGTTGTCTGAAAATGAGTCAATATTTTAAGAAGTTTTTCTTGTAGTGTCCCCAAAATATGATTTACTGCAGCAATTTGTTGAGCAGTAATATCTTGAATTTGTAGCGACATAATTATTGAATTAGAGTCATTTCTAATTTCATTAAGAATATTTATAGTTTCATTTTGATATTCATCAAACTTATCAACATTTAGGTTCTCTAAGCTTTTGATAGTATTATTTATAACAGGAAGAGCAGGCTTCAAATCACTGCCATTCGTTATTCCTCTTCTAATAATATCTAACAATTTTATGGTATTGTTAACTACTTCATTTTGGTCAATTTTAATTTTTTTAGAACTTTTTTCTAATAAATCAGCTTTAAATAAAATACCATCAACAACATCCATAATCTCTACAGTTGCTAATTCATTAGCTTGTGTAACTTTTGAGAGTTGTTCTGATGCACCTGGCATTTTTTTGATATTTTCAGCAACTGAATGATTAATCTCTTCAAGAAGTGGCTGAATATCTCTGACAAAAACAAATATTTCCTCAAGAAAAGGTATAACCTTTTGTCCTAATATAAACAAAGCCCTTAATTCATCAGCTTTTTGTAATAATAAATTTATATCTTTTTCTTTCATTTTACGTCTTTTAATTACTTATTATTAAAAATCAGGTAAGTTAGTTTTGTTTATATTATTTATTAAGTGCACTAAGTACAGCATCCATTTTTTCTTTTAATAATTGTGGAGTAAATGGCTTTACAACATAATTATTTACTCTCGCTTTCAAAGCTTCTATAATATCGGTCTTTAAGCCTCGAGTTGTTACCATAAGAATAGGTAAATGTTTCAATTTATCATTACCTCTTATTGCAAGAGTAAGCTCTAAACCAGTCATATTTGGCATATTCCAATCCGTTATAACAAAATCGAAACTATTTACCTCTAATAATGCCATCGCTTCTTTACCATCACCTGCTTCCAAAAAATCCGTATAATTGAAAGTCTTAAGAGCATTAATAACAATTCTTCTCATTGTTGGCGAATCATCTACTATAAGAATCTTCATATCTTTCCTTTAACTAAATACTTATAATTTTTTTAATAATTTTTTTAATAATTTTTTAATACTTCTTAATATTATTTAAAAATAAATAATAATACAAATTAATCAAGACCCAAAACCTGAATCACCTCATTAACTAAGTCTTCTGGCTTGAAAGGTTTGAATAAATATGAATTAGCACCAGATTTCATACCTTGATTAACATATTCTTCATCAGTAAGAGAAGATAAAATAATAATTGGGACATCTTTATAATCTTCAGAACTTCTAAGATTTTTAATTAAAGTAATTCCATCCATAAATGGCATATTAATATCGGTAATAATTAAAGATACATCTATAATTTTTAACTTTTCTAATGCATCTACACCGTTATTTGCCTTTATAGTATCAAATCCTTTGGGTTTGAGGGCAATAGCAACATACCTCTGAACTGTTGTGGAGTCATCAACTATTAAAATACTTTTATTATCTAAATTTGTCGCCATTTGTTTTAAATCTATAAATGTTTGAATTTTATTTTAGTTATTTAAGTCATTTTATTGAAAAGATTCCAATTAATTACTTAACAACTTTACTTCTTTTTGGTAAACCATAACTTTAGGGTAATGGACTAATTTGAATTCTTTTGAAATTCCGTGCAAAGATTCAGAGTATCCAATAAATAAAAAAGCATTCGGATTTAATGAACTGTATAATTGTTTTACAACTCTTTGCTTTGAAGCCATATCAAAATAAATTAATACATTACAACAGAAAATCAAATCAAAATTAATCATCTTCCTCATACTTACAGTATCATACAAATTCAACAATTTGAATGTTACCATACCTTTTATTTCGTCAGAAATTTGATAATTAGTTCCTACTTTAGTAAAATATTTCGTTAATAGTTCTTTTGGAATATTTCTGATTGAATATTCTCTATAAAGTCCTGTTTTAGCTTGGTCAATTATTTGCTGACTAATATCAGTAGCATAAATATTAAAAGTAATATCTTTATAAATGTGTTTTAATCTTTCTTTAATTATTATCGCCAAAGTATATGGCTCTTCTCCAGATGAGCAAGCTGAGCTCCAAATATTAACAATTTTACTTGTTTTTTTGGCTTTTATTATTTCTGGAATTAATTGCTTCTCAAAAACTTCAAATTGATTTTCTGCTCTAAAAAAATATGTTTCATTAATAGTTATAGCATCAAATAAATTATTTAATTCCTCTCTGCCATTAATAGATTTTATTAAATCTATATATTCTTGAAAAGAATTTAATTTAAGTGCCGTAATTCTATTTTGTACTCTACCCTCAAGTAAATATTTTTTAGAATCAGTAAAAAAAATCCCACAGATATTATAAATTAATTCCCTAAGATTAATAAATATAATTTCTGTCATAACAATTGGTGCTTTGGCAACTTCTTTAGAGTTGTTATTAGTCTCTGTATTGTTGTTATTGCTTTGGAATTTAAAATTAAATATTTGAGCCATGAGTTTAAGTTTTAGTTGTAAACATCAAAAATAAAAATTACTTACAAATAATAAATCAAAAATAAATAAAAAATAAGTAAAATAATAATTAAATGTGTAAATTTTTTATTTTTTTAATTATTTTCTTTCGAAATCTTACCTAATAATTCTTTGGTCTGTGGCTCAAATTCCTTTTTAATGATATTTAAACCTAACTCCGAATCTATTTTATTGTTTGATTTTAAGAACCTTATTAAATTTTCTAAGTTGTTATTAAATAGAATTATATCATCATTTATTTCAAACATTTTAATTTTCGTTAAAATTTCTAAAATGAAGTATTCAAATGAGTATAATTCTATAATATTATCAATAATCGCATCAAAAAGTTTCAAATAAACATCTTTGTCTTCTATTTCACACAAACAAACAATTAATTTATTTCTTAATTCATCATTTTTGATTAAAAATTTATTTTGGAAGTAACTAACATCATCTAAAATAATATGTTTACATAATAAATTTAGTGCAACTAATAAATATTCTTCATCATTTTGCAATAGGGATTGGTATATTATTGACCTTAGTTCATCGGTCAATTCAAAATCCAAATTCATTCTATTTGCAATTTGATAAATGCCTTTTAGATAAATTGGTCTTAGTTCTTCTTCTGCTACTTGTATTTCTTCTACAAATTTAAATAATACTTGCTCACTTTCTCCTACTTTTGCCAAAGCTTGGATTAATGACATTTTAGAAAATACATCTTCTGTTTTCAAAAATATTTCAAAGATAAAATCTTCTGTATTTTCACCACCAATTTCGGAAATTGCACCTACTATTATATTTTGAAACTGAGGATACTTGTTGTATAATTCAAATAATAAATAAACTTCGCTATAAGTGGCTAATTTGCCCATAGCTTCTATAGTTGAATAAAGAACGTTTTCATCTTTGTCTTCGAGCAAATCGATTATGTGTGGTAAAGATTCTGTATAGTTTAAGGTAGTTATTAACTCAACAGCAACTTTTCGAACATCTTTATCTTCATTTTTAATTAATGCTTCTAAAAATGGTCTAGAATGATTTTGCAGTAAAATAAAAATATCAATCGACAAATTTCTATCTTTTAAAACTTTTGAAATAAAATGCTTAGAAACCTCTGATAACAAATTGTTTATAAATTCAGGAGATTGATTAGATTAGATTTGATTTGATTAAACGATTCATCTTTTTTTGATAAGTTATCTGAATAATAATCGTTTAAAATTATATCTGCATCTTGTTTAATTTCATTCATAAATTTTTATTTTTTTTGATGGTAAATAATTTAATTTAACTTAATTTAACTTGCTTTTGTATTAGAAATTCCTAATTGCTCAAGTCTATATCTTAATTTCGCACGAGAAATACCTAATATTTTTGCAGCTTGTATTTGATTACCATTAGTAATTTTAAATGTTTGCATAATTAAGTCTTTAAGAACATCTCCCAAAGAAGCACCTGAATTAGCTATTTTAAGAAAATGTTTTGCACCATCTTTAAAATCAATTACCGCCTCGCCTCTTTGTACATTTTGTCTTACATTTTCGGCAGGTTTCAGAAAATCAAAAGAGTCTTTATTTATAGTGTCGCTTGTTTCCATCAAAACAATCCTTTCTATAACATTATTTAATTCTCTGATGTTACCTTTCCAAGGATAATTAGCAATTAAATCAGCAGCTTCTTGAGTAAAACCTTTTACACTTCTACCGAACTTTTTATTGTATTTATCAACGAAAGAAGTCGCCAACATCATTGCATCTCCAACTCTATCTCTCAAAGGTGGTAGTTTAATTATTGCGACATTAAGTCTATAAAATAAATCTTCTCTGAATTTGCCTTCTTCAACAAGTTGTTCCAAATCTCTATTTGTAGAAGCTATAACTCTTACATCAACACTAATTTCTTTTGCTCCACCCAAACGATAGAATTGTCTTTCTTGCAACACTCTCAATAGCTTCACTTGTAACTCAAGAGATAATTCCCCAATCTCATCTAACAAAATAGTACCGTGATGAGCTTGTTCGAATTTCCCTTGTTTGATTTTTTCTGTTGCACCTGTAAAAGCACCTTTTTCATAGCCAAATAATTCATTTTCTGCTAATTCTCTTGGTATTGCACCACAATTTATAGTTACGAATGGAGATTTGGCTCGAGAAGAATTATCGTGTATGTATCTTGCCATAAGCTCTTTACCAGTACCTGACTCACCCAAAATCAATGCAGTTGTGTCATCAGCAGAGGAAACGATTTTTGCCATTTCCATAGCTTTTCTCATACCTACCGAATTACCTAATATTTCGCTTTGTCTTTCTTGTTTTAATTGCTCAGAAAGAAAATCCACTTGTCTTTTGAGGTCATAGTTATGCAAAGCTTTTTCTATTGTTATTTCTAACTGTTCCAAATCCAATGGCTTAACTATAAAGTCTTCCGCACCCAACTTCATAGCTTTTACTGCCATTTTGATGTCCGAAAATGCAGTCATCATAACAACAGGCATAACATAACCCTGTTTTCTTAGAGATTCTAAGATATCCAAACCATTAGCGTGTCCCAAAAATATATCCAATAATATTAAATCTGGCGACAATGTATGTAATTCTTCTAATGCTTCGTTTGCATCTTTATAAGCGAAAACTCTATTATATTTTGCACTTAATATTTCTTTTACTGTAGTATTTACAAATGGATCATCTTCTATTATTACAACCGTATAACTAAGTTTTGACATTACAGTAGTTTTCCCCAAAATTTTCTAATTTTATTTTTTAATTAACTTGAATAGACACTATTTTGTTTAATTATTATTGATTTCTTATTATCTATTGAATAATTATTAACAAAACAACTGTCTAATATTATACAATTTACAAATTTTATTTTAATTAATATTATTTTTTTACTATTTTTTTACTATTTTTCTCTAATAATTTGACATCAAATTGTATTATATTTTGAATGGTTTTCTTTGATATATTAGAAGGTGATTTAGTATATAAACTAGTATGTAAATTAGTATGAAGTTGACTAAGAGAATTACATTATCTATTCAGCATTATTAATAAAAATAAAAATTGGTATTATAATTTGATGATTTCAAATCCCTCTTTATTATCCTTTATTTGATAACCGAGCTGTTCTATTTCTAAACGTATTTTGTCGGCTTCTGCCCAATTTTTTGCTAATTTTGCCTGAAATCTTAATTCTGCCATTTTCGTAATTTCATCTGGAATATTAACTTCATTTTTGGGACTTGTTATTAATTCAAAACTATTAAATATCTGATTAAATTTATCAAAAAATTCTACTAAAATCAAAATATCATTTTTAGATAAAACTTTAATTTCAATATTATTGATGATACTAAATACTGATGCCAAAGCTTTTGGTGTATGCAAATCAAAACTTAGATTTCCCCACACACCGAGAATATATTTTTTTAATTTTTCATTTTGAATATCATCTATGTGAAGTTGTGATAAATTATCATTATAAAATTTATACAAAGTAGTTAATTCTTGATTTTCATAAATAAAATCAAGTAACTTGTAAATATATTCCTGAATTCTCAATCTGCCCTTTTTGGAAGATTCTATATCAGCAAAAGTAAAGTTATAAATTGACCTGTAATGAGCTGAAAGCATAGCAAATCTTATATCTACGGGATTTATGCCTTTCTCAATTACGTCTCTAAGTGTGAAGTAATTGCCGAGTGATTTACTCATTTTTTTGCCTTCAACTTCCAAAAACTCATTATGGCACCAATATTTAGTTGGTGATATTCCATAACCAGCTGTACTCTGTGCGATTTCGTCTTCGTGATGAGGAAAACACAAATCTACACCGCCGGTATGAATTTCAAATGGCAAACCCAATATTTCTTTCTCCATCGCCGAACATTCCAAATGCCAGCCCGGTCTTCCATCACATACATTTCCATCTAAAGTAAATTCCCAGAATGGCTCATTTTCTTTTTTCCCTTTCCAAAGCACAAAGTCAAAAACCTGCTCTTTGTCATATTCATCGTTATCTACTCTTTCACCTACAACAAAGTTTTCAAAGTCTATTTTCTTTAATAAACCATATTCCGATTTTTCTCGCCACTTTGAGATACTAAAATAAATACTACCGTCAGATACATAAGCAAACCCATTTTTGTAAATCAACTTCACTAATTTTTGCATTTCTGATATATATTCGGTTGCTCTTGGTATTTTATAAAAGTCACTTTTTTTGATATTTACTAAATCTAAATCCACCAAAAACTCTTTAATATAAAAGTTGGTAAATTTATTCAAATTCTCTTTATTATTTGAACTTTGTTCACCCATTTCTTTTTGCCAAGTGCTACTACCAATCTCAGAATTTTTGATTGTTTTATCATCAATATCAGTAATATTCATTACCCATTTTACATCAAACTTCCCAATCGTTTTGAGTACTTTTTGTAATAAATCAGGAAATAAAAAAGCTCTAATATTACCTAAATGTGCATAGTTATATACAGTTGGTCCGCAACTATAAACTCTAATTTCATTATTTTCATTAATTGGCTTAATAGTTTCAATATTTTTGGATATTGTATTATATATTTTTATTTGCATTGTAATATCAAGACTAAATTTTATTTTTTAAAATATCGTAACTACTTGACGAATACCTAAGATTTTAAATATAAATGCAAAAAAATTAAATCAATTACATTTTTAGTGTAAATTTTATTTATAATTCTAAAATTCCATTTTGAAATTACAAATAATTTATGTAGTTTCAATTATTGTAATTTACTAAAAGTGAGATTTTATGTTTAAAAACTCTTTTTTGTCTATTATAATTGCATATTTTGCAATTATATCAATATCTACAGCATTTACTGATCCAGAATTTCTAAATTTTAATCTGGAAAAAGTAAACAAAACCTACTCAGATACTCAACTTCCCATAAGATATTTTGGAACAATAAAGAATGCTGACGGCAAAGCAATTCCAAATGTTGATATATCATTTAGAATCTATTACAAAGACGGTGCCTGTGACACAACCATAAAATCTGACCAATACGGTAAATTTGATATAATTTATAAATCTTATGGACAAAATTTATTTATGAAAATTGGAGCACCAAGTCGAAATACTACTGATTTCCAGTTAGCAACGGCTTATTATCGTAATGATTGCAATTTAGAAATTGTATTGGGTGGCTATCCTAAATTAAAAGAAGATTATATAATTGGTATAAATTTAATTAATGAAAATGGTACAATTATCAATACTGATAAGTTTAAACGATTAAATAAAACTCAACATTCATTAATCATTGAAAGTAGTTTAGATATAATTAGATACCAAGTTAATGGATTTGGAGAAAATACTCGCAATGGTACAATTTTTGATTTTTTAGAGTTAGACAAAGGTGGCGATTATATATCTTGTATTAACAACAAAAATAAAGGCTCAAAAACTGAAATAATTTTTGATGAAACTTTATTACCTAATTACGGCAGTCAATCACAAATTATATATAAAGACGATATTTGGAAAGAGACAAACTTTGCAACACATGCTTCTAGACATCTTGACCATATGAAAATGTGGAGTACAGTTTCAGATAGAAACATAGACAGCACAGAAAGGCAAAGAAAGTATGATAGTGTAATTACATATCTAAAAAATTATCAGTTCAAATCTAAAATAAGAGGAGTTGAAGAAGAGTTTCAGTCTGATATAGAATATCTTATCTCTTTGATTAATGGTTCTTTGTTTTTTAGTAATATCTCTATACAACCAGTAAAATATAATGTAAATTATTTTGCAGATTCTGTTTCTCCAAGTTCGCTTCTTTGGACAGACAAAAAGATAATGATTCAAAACTACGCTGTGGCAATGGATAGTATCAAAAGATTTGAGTTTTTAGAGGCTTTGACACACAATGAAGACCCAGAGGTTGTAGCTAAAGCTTTACAGTCTCGAATTGATTTAACTTTTTATAAAGATAAAGAAAAAGCTCAAAAAGATATTGACTTAGTTTTAACAAAATATATTGGGACACAAGGATGGAAAGAAGTATTTTTTAAACATTCAAATGAAAAACCAATAAAAATTGGCAAAAGATTGAAAGATTTTAAATTTTATAAATACAACGATAGTTTAGAAACTAATTTTATAACTTTAGACAGTTTAAAAGGTAAGTATGTTTTGATAGATTTCTGGGCAACTTGGTGTGCACCTTGTGTTTCGGAATTACCATTTTTAACAGAATCTTATGAAGAACTTAAAGACAAAAATTTTACAATACTAAGTATTTCAGTTGATCAATTTTTGCCATCAGCAATTCAATTTCGTAAAGGTAAATATTCTATGCCTTGGATTAATGTTTATGCTGAAGGGGACAGAAAAAATGAATATTTTAAAAGTATTGGAGGAAACGGAATACCCTATACATTCTTAATCGACCCGAATGGTATAATAATCGATGAAGGAAGTGGACTTAGAGGCGAAAAGCTTAGAGAAAATCTCAAAAAAGAAATAGGATTGAAATAAAATATAGACATACTATTCAACAAACAAAAAAACACCTCACATAATCTTTATTTCGGTGAGGTTCTTATTTATATTTTATGTTTATTGATAAGATAATAGTAACAATAAATTATTTGTAATTATTTAATTCTACTAAAATTTCATTGCGTCTATTTAGTACTTCATAGGGTGAGTTGTAGCCCAAAAACGAGAATTTATTTTTATGTGATAAATTAGCTTTTGTATTTAGTTAGCTTTGGTATTACTATTAGATTCAGTTTTACTGCTCGAATTAGAGTTTGAACTTGAACTACCTGAATTAGTACTACTACTATTTGAACTGTCTGAATTAGCGTTACTAGTACCACCAACTCCACTACTACTACTATTTGTATTGCTTGAAGGACTATTTGCATTAACAGTAGGTTTGGATGTCGGAGTGCCTGATTTTTTTACATAATCAGTTTCATAAAAGCCAGTACCTCTAAGAATAATACCACTTCCCATTCCGATTTTTCTAACCACGCCGGCAGTACACAAACATTCTTTTTTAATTTCTTTGGGCCATTCTGTAAGAGCAAGCTCTGACATACTTTGGAAATACTCAAACTCTTTACCACATTCTTTACATTTGTATTGATAAGTAGGCATTATTTTCTCCTTTGCTTTATTCTATAGAGAGTAAACGACGATTTACATCAAAGTTAATTTAAATGTAAATCAAAGATAAATTTTAAATGGTAATTGACAAATATTATCTTTAAGTTACTTATCAAAAGAATAAAACCCTACTTTTTTATACACTTTTCTGAGTGTTTTCGCAGCTTTGTATCTTGCTTTTTCTTGCCCAAGCATTAAAATCTTATTCAAATTCTCTTTGTCTTTTCTAATATCCAAGAATTTATCTCTAATTGGAGCGATAAAGTCTGCAACTGCTTCTCCAACAGCTTGTTTGAATATTCCATATCCAGCACCCTCGAACTCTTTTTCAATTTCTGCAATATTCTTTCCAGTTGATACTTGATACAAAGTCATCAAATTAGAAATTCCTTGCTTATTGACATCAAATTTAATCAAATTATCAGAGTCGGTTACAGAGCGTTTGATTTTTTTGATAATTACATCATTTGTATCTGACAAAAATATCGTTGCATTTTGGTTTTCATCTGATTTGGACATCTTTTTATTTGGCTCTTGCAAACTCATAATCCTTGCCCCAACTTTGGAAATATACGGCTCTGGTATTTTGAATGTATCAGAATAGAGGAAATTAAACCTTTGAGCTAAGTCTCTTGTTAATTCCAAATGTTGCTTTTGGTCATCTCCGACAGGCACAAGGTCTGCTTGATAAAGCAATATATCACTCGCCATCAATACAGGATAAGAGAATAAACCAGCATTGATATTTTCTTTGTTCTTTTCAGATTTATCTTTGAATTGAGTCATTCTTGACAGTTCACCGATACCAGTATAACAATTTAGCACCCAAGCAAGTTCTGCGTGTTCTGGCACGTGTGATTGAATAAACATAGTTGTTTTTTCGGGGTCGATTCCGCAAGCAATAAAAAAGGCAACAACATCAATAGTTCTTGACCTCAGTTCGGCTGGTATTTGTTTTACAGTTATTGCGTGTAGGTCTGCCACCATAAAATAGGAATCAAATTCCACAGATAATTTTCTCCAATTCTCCAATGCTCCCGAAAGATGCCCAAAAGTCAGTACACCAGACGATTGAATACCGCTCAAAATTATTTTTTTGGGTGCGTCAATACTTTCAGTTGTTACATTTGTAACAGTTGTATTAATTTTATTATCTATTAAACTTTCTTGATTATTTTCCATTATTTCTAAATCTACTATTTCTAAATCTACTTGACTAAATAATTATTGATTTTTTAAATCAAAGTTATACAAAATTAATAAAATAAAACGCAAGATAAAGATTAATAGTTTTAATAATATTTCTATTTCAGTGAATTTATTAATTCTTCACTCGCAGCAAATCCATTAATTACGGCTCCTTCTATTGTTGAAGGGAAGTCGTTTTTGACCCAATCGCCTGCTAAATAGAGTGTATTTTCCAACAGTTTATTTTCCTTTAGTTTGTCCCCTTGTGATGTGCTTGGTCTAAGATTATCAATATTTTTATCACACAAAAAAGTTGCTTTATTTTCTTTGATTACTTTATAGTGCAAAAGTTTTGGTAATTGATATTGTGATTGATCTTGTAATAAATTTTCTGTTGGTTTTTTAAATTGACTCAAAAGTTCATCATTGACATAATTAACTATATCATTATTTGATTTTTCAATTAGATTAAATTCATTATTTTTTGAGGTTTTGGCAATATCCGAATTATCTACTTTTAACTTATCAGCCACACTAATGGTAACACAATAGAATCCCTTATACTTGTTATTGTCTTGATTACTTTCGATAAGTCTTTTATTAAAAACCCATTGAAGATTACTATTAGGAATAGATATTATTTTAAATGGAATAAAATCTATATCATACCAAAGGTAAATAGAAAGTATTGGAGAAGATTTTATTTGTTGTAAATCTGACTTAAATTTACCTGTAATTATATTTTGAAATAATTTCAAAAAAACATCATAATTGAGAGCCGAAATTATATAATCAAATTCATAATCATTACCCAACTTATCTTTTAGAATGTAGTTGTTGTTTTGTTGAGAGCTCTGAGAATAATTTACTTCTTGAATATTTGTATTAAGTCTAATATCTATTTTTGAATTATTTAGCCCTATATAATTTTGGATTGGACTTACCAAATCATTTAACCCAACTTTTGAAAAGTATAATTTACTTTTGTCGGCTGTGTTCAAAAATCCCTGCCTCAATACTTCTAAAAACACCAAAGATGATGCTTCGTTGATATTTGTATTTAATGTCGATATACAAAGTGGTTCCCAAAAGTATTTGATTGCATTTTCGGTTTGTTTATACTTTGTCAATAATTCAGAGACAGTATGTTTTTTGTTGTTACTTTCTGACTTTAAATTATCAAAAGTAAATTTAATCAGTAATGAAAATTTTATAATAGAAATTTTATCTTTAAAATCTAATAATCTAAAATTTAGAAGACCAATAACCAAATCTAATTTCAATAATTTAAGTATATAATTATTAGAAGATTTTAATTTAAAATACCCGCCATTTGCCACATAATCTACTTCTAATGTATCTTGGGCTTCTAAGTTTTTGAAAGTATCTAATGCCAATAGTAATTCGAAAAAATTCTTATAAGCACCAATTGCAATGTGTTGCCCATTGTCGATTACGTCATTAGTTTTGATGTCAATAGTAGAATTTACCCTTCCACCGATGGAATTACCTGCCTCAAATAAAGTAACATTATAACCATTTTTCAATAACTTATAAGCTGCTGATATTCCAGATATTCCCCCACCAATTATTGCGATTTTTGCCATTAATTCTATTAGTTATAGTTTTGTTATATTTCTTTACTTTTGTTATTTATCTCTTCAATTGCCATTTTAGCAAATCTACCAACCCCAATCAAAGTAGCAGAGGCATAACCTGTCCAATTTCCATAACCGATAAAATACATATTTTCATAAGTTTTACTTTCAAATATTGGCTGAGTGATAAAATCTCTTTCTTTTAGAATTACTCTGTTTTTGTTATCTAATAAACTACTCAGATTTTCTAAATGTTTGAGATTAGAGCCAAATCCAGTACAAAATATCACAGCATCAAACTCTTCTTTAATTTCTGCTTCTTTAATTTTTATTCCATCATTATTTATTCCATTTTCCCAAACCACGCCATCTTTATAAAAATCAATGATATTGCCATTTCTATGAATTACATTTCTTCTTCTTGCTTCTTTGACAGATGCAACCATAACTATATCACCCAAACTACTGACTCCGCAGAAATCTTCGCCTTTATCTTCTTGTTTTGTGCCTTTTTGGTATGCAGCAGTAGCAAAATAGAACAAATCTCTACCATCTACATTATCTGGCAAAAAATTGGGTGGAGTAAGTGTCGCCCATTTTGTTTCTGCCACCATTGACACCTCTGCCAAAATCTGAGCCGCAGAATTACCACCACCAACTATTAGGACTTTTGAGCCCATAAATTCCATTGCATTAGTATAGTGAGAGGAGTGTAATATTTTTCCCGCAAATTGAGATATATTATTATAGCTTGGTATAAATGCTTGGTCAAAAGTGCCAGTAGCATTTATAATGAACTTTGATTTGATTATTTGTTCTAAATTGTTGTTTTGATTATAGTTTTGATAATTGATAAAATATTCTTCATCAAAAAATTCAATATTTGTAACATTAATTTCTCGCAATACATTTAATTTGAATCTTTCTTCATATATTTTCAAATAATCAATTACTTCTTTTTTGCTGGGATATTCTTCCAAACTTTTGGGCATAAACATTCCAGATAATGAACTGTGATTAGCTGGTGAAAATAACTTCAGACTATCCCAAGTATTTAGCCAAGAGCCACCCTGAGTTTGATTTTTGTCTAAAATTACATATTTGAGTTTAGTTTTGGCAAGATAATAGCCACAAACTAATCCAGCTTGTCCACCACCTATTACAACTACATCATAATTTTTATCTAACATTATTACTATTTATTACTAATTGTGATTATTTATTCTAATAATACAGTTCAAAAAAAATTATAGAAAATTAAATATTGACTAATTATTGCCTAAAAAAAGTTTAAAAATGTATAATATTCAATTTATTTAGTAGAAACGTTTGTAATAATTAATGATTATTATAATGATTATAAATTATTGTTAAATTATATATGTTGAAATTTATTTACCCAAATTACTAATCAATATATTGTTTTATAAGTATTTATACTAAATAAGTTTAAATTTTATGAGTTAATTTTGTAATTATAATTAATCATTGGTATAATTTTTGTTTAATGAATTAATTACTTTGAATTTATTGCTAATGATACAAAAAATCAAAACCGAAGGAATCGGCTCAATGAAGATAACGACAAAATTAAATAAAACACAACTAATAAGTTTAGTATTTACAATATTTGTGTTTTTGGCAACTAATTTAACATCTCAAGATATTAAATCAAATTTGGAAGCACATTGGAAATTAGATTGTAATACAGACGACAATTCTAATAACAATTCTAAACTTACCTTAAAAAATAACCCAAACTGTGTACCAGCCAAAAAAGACGATGGTTATAATTTGGACGGACTAACTCAATATTTGGAAATGGATAGCAGTCAGACACAAAATTATATCTCCGAAAATGGCTTTACGTGGTCTATTTGGGTAAAAGGAGACAAACTACCACAAACTAATAGCAAAAAATTTAGTCAAACCCTACTTTCCTTTTTTGATAATGAATTAGCTGAGGACATTTATTTGGGATTTGGTGATATTAATTGGGAAGAAAAAACATTAGTATTTAGAGTAGATGGCGATGGCGGTGCTGGTGAATTAGATATAAATCCAAGTAGATATAATCTCCCTGGTGGATTCAAAAATGACGAATGGTATCATATAGTCGCAGTCAGAGATTATCAAAATAAAAAGACAAAACTATATCTAAATGGAACAAAAGTTGATGAGAAGAATGTTAGCTATACGCCAATCAAACGTAATCTAAATTGTAATATTGGTAAAATATTCGACGGCAAAGATATTGATGGTGCTTATTTCAGCGGGATATTGGACGAAATAAGAATTTATAGCCGCGCTATAAATGACGCCGATGTCAAACTATTATACTTTCTAAGAAATGAGCAATTAAAAGTAGAAAATGGAATATTTAATTTTGGTAAATTAATTTGTACCAAAGACTCAACCAAAAATATACCATTGATAAATGAAGGACCTACGGACTTTCAAATTATAAATGTAAAATTAAAAAATGGCACTAATTTCAAATTAATTGATAATAATGGTTTTTTAGCAAAATATACAGAATTTGACTCAATCTATAACCTTCCAATAAGATTTACACCCGATAGACTTGGTATCTATTATGACACACTAATTTTAGAGAATAATTATGATTTGCCACTAAAGTTAATACCAATTATTGCAGAAAAAGATACAATGAATTATGAAATAAATAATTTGTTAATCAATAACAATAATACTTGGGATTTGGGTACAATTTGTCCAAATGGCGAAAAAGATATAGACTTTGATATAAATCTAACTACCAACACTGATAAATTATTTCTAATTCAGGTACCAACTTCTATAAAAATATTAGATAATGCCTCAAATACAAGTATAGACATAAAAGGTAATGAAAATCGTAATATAAAATTAAGATTTACGGCTTCAAGTACAATGGAATTAATTAGAGATTCTATCTCAATTATTGACGAATGTGGCGTAATCAATAAATTCTATTTTATAGCAGATATTTATGAGCCTACTTATAGTATTTCGCTTCAAGCAGATTCTATAATGTGTCCCCAAAAGCAACAAACTTTTTATGTAGAGATTACTAATTCATCGCCAAGAGATTTGGACTGGAATTTTACCTATGATAACAAATTATTTGAAGTAGAGAATAATATCACTATCTCACAGAATGTAACTTATAAATTACCAATTAAATTTTTGGGTGCAGAAAAAGGCGGACGACAAGAATGTAAACTATTATTTGATATTGGTTGTGGAAGATTAGATTCGATTACCTTTGATATAGATATAATCAATATTGACGTTGTATATGAAATTAATAATATTCAATTAGATACATTGGATTTGGGAGATATTCTTTTTTGTGGTTCAGACACTACAATTACTAAAGAAATTACAATCAAAAACAAGAATATTACCCCAAAAATCAACATTTTGCAAATTAACAATACTGCAAACTCAACAGCAACAGATATAAATATCGGCGACTCATTGCTAATCAATCAAACTAAGAAGTTTAATTTGTCAATCAGACTAAAAGGCATTGGAAAGTTTGAAGACTTGTTTTCGATTAGTATTAATTCTTGCGAATTTGATGTAAAATTGCCTATCAAAGCAAATGTATTATTTATGGAAAGCAAATATGAGACACAATATTATCTTGGTCAATTAAAAGAAAATACAAATATTGATACTATAGTAACATTCGCAAATTCTGGCACTGCACCTATGAATATAAAGGGCTTAAATATTAATAATTATCAAGCACAATTTGTAAATTTCAACTCAAGTAATATACTAAACCCTAACGATACATTATTCATTAATCTCAAATCCACTGTTGTTGGTGGCTACCATTCTGACACATTATCAATCATTTCATCGACTAAATGTGAAGATATTGAAAATAAAGTTGCAATCAATTATTTAGGTAAATATATTGCAAAGTTTGATGTAACAACAGGCACAAATGGAGTAAAACCACTTATAGATATGGGACTAAACCTTTATTTTGATAATATTATAAACTTGGATAGCTCAGGGATTGATAGTATAATAGTAAGAGTTGGCTTCAATAAATCATTATTATTACCAAAGACAAATAAAAACTTTACTTTTCAAGACAAAAATTATGTTGAGAAGATTTATAATATTAGTTTTAACAATTTAGAATATGTAGAAGACAAACTTGGTAACTATAATAGAATTAAATTAGACACTATGAATGTCAATTGGGGCGATAAATCAATAGATACTATCAAAATATTAGATATGAAAATATTTGGTGGTTATTCAGAACCCAAAATCGTAAATGGTACTATATTCTTTACTGACGCTTGTGTTACAGAAGGTGTTGCAAGATTATTCGGTATAGATGAGAATACATTGACACTTCATAATCCAACTCCAAATCCATCAAATAGTGATATTAAAGTCGGATTTGAATTAATAGAAGATGGCAACACAAAAGTTGAGATTTTTGATATTGGTGGCAATAAAGTCCTAGTATTAATTAATTCATATTATCAATCTGGTAAATATGAGACTGTTATCTTGGCAAATCAATTGCCACTTGGGAGTTATTTTTATGTTCTAACTACTCCAACTCAAACTATTTCGAAAAGATTACAAATAGTTAATTAGTAATAATCATACAGTAAATATGAATATTATTTGTGAAAGAAGATAACATAATATTAAAAAGTTGAATTAACAAAAAAACATAATTAAACAAAAAAACAAAAATTTAAATGTCAATTTATAATTATAAAAATATAAACTGTGTAAATAAGCTAAAAGCTAATAAATTACAAAAAATCACCTCAAAAATAAATTTGAATATTTTATTATTGATATTAGTATCATCCGTATTATTATTATCTAATTTAACGGTTTCGGCTCAGAATTCTACTACACAAAACTCTACCCAAAATTCTAAACAAAATTCTACTCAAAATTCAAATATCGGTGGAGCAATATTACCGGACAAAACCACAATGCTAAGACCCAAATATAGTTTTGGAATTAACTATGGATTTAATTCTTATAATTCAAGCTTTAAGTCTTTGCCAGATGTAGAGAACTGTTGTCCCAAATTTACTGATGCCTCAGGTAATGGACTAAATTTCAACTTAGGTTACGAATACCAACTAAACAACAAAGTATTTATTGGATTATTTATTTCGTATTTGGATAGAAGTGGCGAATATATTATCCAAGAGCCAACAAGAGTAACCGATGGGAATAATTCTATAGATGGATTATACAATCATTTACTTAATATCAATTTGAATTATATTGATTTTAGACCTAACTTTAGTTATCAATTAATTGATAATTTATTCATTAGTACTGGGATTAATTTTTCGATGCCCATTTCTAATTCTTATGAGCAAAAAGAAGTACTAATACAGCCGAGTAATAAAGGATACTTTTTGGATACAATCAATAATACCAAAAGTAGAATTAGAAATGAAAAAAGTGGCGATATAAAAGATTTGGATTTATTGATTGGTGCTACTATTGGAGTTGGATATGAATTTCCACTCAACAAAGATAATACTTTAAGAATTAAGCCAGAAATCAATTATAATATAAATATTACTAATGTAATCAAAGACTACAACTGGAAAATTAATACTTTTGCTATTGGTGTATCTGTAATTTATACGCCATTTGTTACTTATCGCAAAACAAACGAAAAATATGATATCGACACCATAAAATTGGAAAGTGATAAATACGCAAATTCTATCGTGGTATTAGGCAAGTCTGATATTACAAAAGATATAATCGAAGGCGACTATTCTGAAATTACAAATCTATTATTTAGCAGGACTGACACATTATTTACACCAAAAGTAAATATTGCCAAGATTAAAAAAGAAAATGACAAGGTAATTAACAAAGAAGAAGTAAAACCAGAAATTGTGAGTGAAATCAAGGGCAATTTGCAGATTTTGAATCCTATAAACAAAAATGAAGAAATTACTGAAATCAAGGCAAGAGTTGAGTTCGTAAAAGATGTATACCCATTATTACCATATATATTCTTTGAAGAATTGTCTCCTGTTATTCCAAATAGATACGTAAAGGTAAATAGCATTAATGAATTTAAAATTGCAAACTTAGACCCAAATCCCATTGATTATCATAAAAATAACCTAAATATTATTGGTTATAGAATGAACCAAAACACAGAGCTTAAATTAACTGTAAAAGGATATATCGACCCGATGACTGAAAATAATCAGTGTGATTTGGCTACCCAAAGAGCAAATAACGTCAAAAAATATCTTGTTTCTGTTTTCGGTATAAATGAAAATAGAATTGCAGTAAAAGTCAATAATAGTAACTGTTTTCCAACTGACCTAACAAGAACACAAACCGATGAAGGATATTCGGAAAATAGAAGAGTTGAATTAGAAAGTAATATTCCTGAATTATTATTTTCATTATCAAATGACAGATACGAAAGACCATTTACTCTGATACCTGACGAAATTGTAATTGCTCCAAACTTTGAGAGTACTACATTCTACAAAAAGAATAAAGAATTAATCTCAAGAAATGACTTCAAATCATGGTCTTATGACATTAATTTAGATAATAATGACGTATATAAAACTCAAGGTAATAATAATCCAATTTATTCTAACTTTGTGTTGCCATATAAATTAATTAGAGATTCTAAAAATGACTCAAAACTAAATGTGAATTATTATGTAACTGATAATAAAGGTAATAATTTTAGTGATTCTAAATACATTAGTGTTACTAAAGATACTTCTTTGTTTGAGGTGGAGAGTTTGACTCTAACTGTATTCCAAGTGTCTCAATATTCGCTTGACGAAAGAATAAAAAAAGAAATCAGAAAGTTTTTTGGCAATATCAATTCTGGTGCAGAGGTTTATATCAAAGGATTTAGTGATAATTTGGGTGATTTGGATGCGAACAAAATATTATCTCAAACGCGAGCGAATGCTGTTAGAGATTATATAAAATCTATTGCACCAAAAGCAAATATTATTGAATCTATTGGAGTCGGCTCTGATGAGTTTCCCCCTGGTGTAAGAAGTTATATTCTACCAGAAGAAAGGTTTATCAGCAGAACTGTTCAAATTGAAATAAGAAAAGAATTAGAAAAGTAAAGAAACGGAAAAATAGATTTAAAAATATAATAAAAAAACATAGTAAAAACGTAAATTTATAATTAAATTATTACTCAAATGGTCAATAAATTAATATAAATACCAAACTAAACAATGAATTAAAATTATATAAGTCTATTATTTAGTTAATTCACAAGCTGATTGAAAATTTTATTAATATTGGATTATATTTCTCAACAAATCATAGAGAGAAGATATGAAAAACCTATTACATTCTAATTTACATACTAATAAACATTCTGTAATACAGAATGTAAAATCTAAATTTTTGTTAGTATTATTTGCTACTGTTTTTGTGTTGTCTATTAATTCTTGTAGCGAAAGCACATCACCAACTCAAGTTGAATACACTGATGTTTATGTATTTAATAAAGGTAATTTTGAAGGGACAATTAAACCTCTTCATTTCTATAGAACTTACATTAAAGATACAGTTGACAAAGAAAGAAGAATAAAAGATTATCTAAACTTATTTTCGAAAATCGAAGCAACATTACAAATTAATGATAAAAATATCAATAATTCGTTTACAATTAAAGTAACTTCAAGAAGTGAAAATTTGTACAATTTCAAATCTGAATTTATAGTCAATAGCAAAGTTTATAAATATAATGTAAATTTATACCTTGCAGATCCGTTATTATCTAATCCATCAATATTGATGTTGAATAGTGATTTCGTAGATGAACAATCTGCGGATTATTTCAAAGAAATTGACTATACTGTAACTTTAAAGTATAAGAACTAATTACTAAATTTAATTAATTATTCTAATCTCTAACTTTTAATATTAATGGCAAAAGCAAAAAAACTCCCAAAGAAAGAAACAGAACTTAATTTTTTCGAAGAATCTATTTCATTTGCAAAAACCTTACTAGGTGCAATAATAGTTGTAATGATAATAAATGGCTTGCTTGTTGCATCATTTGTTGTGCCCACTGGCTCTATGGAGAGAACAGTGATGACAGGCGATTTCTTGTTTGTAAATAAATTCCTGTACGGACCAACCACGCCTCAGGTTTTACCTTTTTTGAATATTCCATTACCTTTTTATAAATTCCCTGGTTTCAAAAAGCCAGAGTTGGGCGATGTAATTGTATTTATTTACCCTGGTGATAGAGATGATGTCGAACCGAAAGAATTCACTTATTATCTGAAAAGATGTTTGGGAGTGGGTGGCGACAAAATCGAAATTAAAGACAAAAGAGTGTTCGTCAATGATAAAGAATTTACTTTACCTGAGAATGGCGTATTGATGCCAGAGAGGTCTAATTATCCGGCTGATTTCCCAATGGGTGCTGGATTTACAACTGACAATTACGGTCCAATCAAAGTTCCAAAAAAAGACGATAAAATCGAGTTAAACTCTGAAAATGTACATCAATGGATTACATTTATCAAACGTGAGGGACACGAACTTACTTTTGATTATAACGACGTTTATATTGATGGCAAAAAGTCAAATACATACACAGTCAAGACAAATTATGTTTTCGGTATGGGCGACAACAGAGACAACAGCGAAGACAGTAGAGCTTGGGGATTTGTCCCTGAAGAGAACGTAATTGGCACTCCATTGATAGTTTATTGGTCTTGGGATACAAATTTGCCATTAAGTCAATTTATTGACAAATTAGTTTCGGTTAGATGGAGCAGAATTGGCACACTAATCAACTAAGAACAGTGATTAAATACTTTTTAGATTAAATTAATGGATAGGTTTTTCGACCTGTCCATTTTTTTATGGTAATGATTTTAGGAATTTGTTCCGAAAGATGATTATCTTGATTTAAGGATTACTTTGATTGAGAGAGAAAAGAATTAAAGAACAATGGATTATTTTTCTAACATATTAAAACAAATAAATTAAATGTATAATTTTAGGTTGGAACGGAAGTTTATACCCGGTTCGGGCATAATTGATTTGATACGTGAAAGATGATTATAATATATTTGGTTTGTGATGTTGTCTAATACAAATGAAACACTTAATACCTGTTCAGAAAAAGTCCATATAGTAGAATATTCTAAACCAAAAGTAATGTAACCATTAGTTTTAGTTTCAAATGTGTCAAATCTGGTTTGTGCTGCTACCAAATTACTATAAACTGAAATTATGTCTTCTTTTAGTTTATATGTAACGTCAATTTTTGACTTGATTGGAGGTATCATCGGCAATGGTATGTTTTCTTCCAAATTATCGCCAATAGTCAATGAGAAATTAGTGTTTAGTGTGATATTATCAAATATTTCTTTTGATATTTTGGACTCCATTCCATATATTCGGCTTCTAAGACTTGAAGTCTGAAAAATTGGCAACAACTGTGCGAAGTTTATTTTTCCCGTATTTCTTGGAGTAATATAAGTTTCAAAATGATTATAGTAAAAATTAATACTAAAGTTTAAATCGTCTTCAAAAAATGTGTTAAAAAACTCCAAACCATAACCTACCTCTGGCTTTAGGTTCTGATTACCAATTTCGTAAGAGTATGCAGCAAGATGAGGACCGTTCGAGTAAAGCTCTTCTATTGTAGGATTTTTGGAGGTACGTGATACTGTAATCCCAGAAATTAAATTGTCATATATTGACTTCTGCATTGATACAGAGTTTGAAAAATTAAAGTGTGATAAATGTTTGGAAACGTTATTATTTGTGCCAGTATTAATATTTATTTTTGGTTGGTAATTATCAAAATAAAAGCGAGATGAGAATTGAATTTCTATTTCATCTAAATCAATCTCTTCATAAATGTATGCCGCAATAGTTGACTGAATTGTGGGTGGAGTGAAAACAAAACCACCTATATCAAAATTCTTTATATTAGCACTAATGCCAAAAATCCCATCAGTGAATAAATCGGTTTTGTGTTGCAAAAAATCAATGTTTGCAAAGTAGTTTTCTATTTTGAACTGTGCACCTATCAAACCATCGGACTCATATTCAGTATGAAAATAATAATTTCTAGATATATTGAATTTTATATCATCAATAAAATCTTTGTGTAAATGTATAGAATTAGCAAAGTTTATATTATTCTTTTCAATCTTAATATTTACGCCATTTGGGTGACCACCAACAAATCCGCCAGGTATTTGGTAATCATTAATATAAACTAAAAACGACAATCCTGCATCATAATCATCACTTGATTTGATTATACTTGTGTTAATATTATAAGATTCTGAGCTTGAGTTTTTGAGTATTTTGTTAGGGCTTCTAATATCACTTGTAGTTTTGTAATTTAGATTAGTTTTGAATAGATAATTATAATCATTATCTACTGTATTATTTTTTGCATCAAATGGCACCTCTACATCACCACCGATAATATTACCGTAATTCATTGATTCGAAAATTGAGTAAAAGCTTGCCTTGGTAGAATGAGGAAATATATAAGGAATTTTGTTTTTGATTACATCTATTACGCCACTGATTGACACCGGAGAAAAGACCAATACTTTCGGACCTCTAATTATTTCAATTCTTTCGGCACTGTTGGCATCTGTTGTTACTGCGTGGTCTGGAGATGAGGCAGAAATATCCACAGATGGTACACCGTCCTCGTTTATTAATATCCTATTACCATTCAATCCTCTAATGACAGGTCTTGCTGTCGCTGGTCCCATAGAAGAAATTGCAAACCCAACTTCGTTTTTGAGTGTATTTGCCAATGTTTGTGATGCCTCTTTATGTAATAATCTATTTTCTAAGGTGTGTTTATGACCGATGTGGGAGCTGTTGTCCAAGTTATCAGTAGTTATTATAACTGAGGTCGATTTGTAACTTATAGGAGCAATATAAGTGTTTATTTTATAGTTATTTTTTTGTAATATTTCCAAAAACTCTTTGTAGCTAAATGTGAGAACAAGATGTTTTTCTTTGTATCCAGATTTATTAATATCAATTTCAATATTTATTTTTTGTAATTCTTGAGCTTTTTTAAGATTAATATTTTTGATATTGTATGATATCGCTTTCCTTTCATTTATAATATCAATTTTATCATATTCAAAATTTGACTTCAGTGCGATTTTTAATTCATCGACATTATTTTTTGTTTCGAGGTCATAAATATCAAACAACAAGTTTAGTGAATTTGAATTACCCTCTTGTGAGTTTTCATCTGCCTTTAATTCATTTGTGATTATAAGGGTGAAAAATAAACTTAAACTTAAAAGCAAAAGTTTAGCAAAATATAAATATTCTACTATTAGTTTTACATTGCCTTTTGCTTTTAAATTTAAGGAATTATAGTTGCAACTATTCATTTTTATGTTTTGTAACAAATATTAAGTAGAAATTACTTTATATTGAGTTTAATGCTTGGAGTTTTAAAATCAGAGTGACCTGCATGTAAAACTTTTATTTCGAAAGTAGTCTCGCCTTTTTTAAGTGCTTTGATATGAAATGCCCATTGTTCTCCATCGTGTTGATATAATTCAGCAATAGTTTTATCTGCAAAAACTAATTCTAATTTATAACTTGAAGAAGTAGGATTTGCAATTTCTTTGCCATCTTTACCCAAAAATTCGATTTCATATTCGTCAGATTCACTGTCTTTCAATTCATCAAAGTTTAATACTACTTCTTTGTTATAATTTGTGTCAATTTTGCCCTCAAATATCTTCATAAAGATGCCTTTTGTTGCATCTTTGACAACTATACCAACTGGCTCGAAGTGTTCTTCATGGGAATGCGGATGTTTTTCGCAAGATGTAGCAAATATTGAAAATATTGCTATTAATATAACTACAGAAAAACCTTTTAATTTTAGAAGATTATTTAATTTCATTGTTTGATTTCCGATCTAATTATTTAAAAATATAATAAATAAAATGTAAGTAATATTTTTATATTACCACTATTATGACTACAATAAAGAATAGTAGATAACTTGTTAAAACAAATTACATATAAATTAGTTTGTTTTAACAATATCTTTTTTTAAATATATATGCACAAAGATGATTATAAATACTTATTTAGATTTATAAAAGTTTTGTTATATAAATTTATAGATAAAATTAAGGAATAGATGTATTATACTATAAGTGGTGGAGCTTTGTTAGAATTTATTCGGAGTATGGTTTTGAGCCTGAGAGATTTGTAATAATTAAAATCCTCTAAAACTTTTAAATTAAGTATGTCTTCAAAATTTACAGTATTCTGAATATACTTTTGATTGTTCAATACATAATTATCAAAATCACTTTTTTGGACTTTATTTGAATTATCAATAAATAGTTTCTTGAAAATTGGATTATTATTTAAACTTGACTTATCATATTTATCAAAATTGTCAATTTTATTATAATCTACATTATAATCTATATTATCATTTACATAATGCACATACTTATTATCACTACCTAAATGATAAATTTGATGTAGCAATTCGAAATTACTATGAATTGTAAACGTAAGAGTTACAAGTATTATTAAAATTGAAAATATATATTTTTTCAAAATATTTGGTTTTGTAATTAATATTACCAAAAATATGTTAACTTTGTTTTAGGTAAATATGAGAACATTATATAAAAAAATATTACAAAATAATATAATATTTTTTCAAAATAATCAATTATTTAATTTTTTTATAATAAATAAATTGTATCGTGTCAAAAAATAATCTCAAAATAACAAATTTATTAAACGAAGGTTTTTTTGACCTTTTCGAAAAATCTGGTTTCGGTGTATTAGTTTACGATTTTATTTATAATACTGAAATTAAATCTGAAAGAACTAAAAATATTCTCAAGTACGATGACGAAGATGAATACAATCTATTAGATCAAATAGTTTATTTAGATAAAAACAAACTACCAGAAATTAATTTACTTGACTATATAAAATCTAAATATTTAGACAACAAAGAAATATTAAACTTGGAAACACTATTTATAAATTCCTATGGTGATAGGATTTTCATTAGAATTAATATTCAATATGTTGTTACTGAAATATATCAAGAAGAAGAAACTTTAATCCAAACTGATGAAACTAAAAAAATATCTAAAAAGAAATTAAAAGAACTTAGTGCAGAAAAAGAAAACATCAAAAATGATATCAATAACTTAGAAAAAGTAATCTTGTTAATTCAAGAATACACAGGTGAGAAAAAAATCATTCAAAATTCTAATTTGTTTGATATTCAGTTTAAAGGTACTTTCCAAAATGCTAATATTGGTATGGCAATAGTTTCTTTAGATGGTAAAATACTTGAAGCAAACAATTCTTTTTGTGCATTTTTGGATTTGAATAATATAGAAATAAAAAATACTACTTTTCAAGAGATAACTCATCCAGAAGATTTATTATTAGACACCAAACAATTAAGAAGGTGTCTTGCAGGTGAAATTAGTAGTTACACAATCGAAAAAAGGTACTTTAATAAGATTGGTAATACAGTTTGGGGCAGACTCACTGCTACTCTTATCAGGGATAATGAAAATGAGCCAATACATTTTATTTCACATATAGAAGATATTACAGACCTAAAAGTAAATGACCAAATTATCACTGAGGTCAATACTCAAATTATGACTATCTTGAATGCCGAAACAAATGTTGGCATATTCACTACCACAAAGAATGGTACATTCAAACAAGTTAGCAAAGGAACTTATAATTTATTAGGTTATGATGTTGATGATTTATCATTTAATGAAAACTTGTTGTTTTTTATAACTAAAATCATTAAAAAAGACAATCATTATAATTTGAAAAAATTAGAACAAAATCTAATAGATTTAGACCCCAATATGACTTTTGAAGAATTTGTACGGGGAGTTTTATCAGATAAAGTTGAACAAAGAATTTGTGTTTGTAAATGTAAAAATCAAAAAGAAATTTATTGTGAGTTGGTAACAAATGTAATAAAAGATGAAAAAGATGAAATCACTGGTTATGTATTTTTCCTATTAGATATTTCTAGTTTGTTGAGCAGTGATAATAATTAATGTTATTTTAATCTAAAATTAACATTAACAATAAAATTTAACAATCTTTGCAAAAAAGTTTGATAAATACTAAACTAAAAAAGCCGATAAATATCGGCTTTTTTAGTAATTTCTTTTGTCTATCAATTATAAATCATCTAAGATGAAACTAAAATTTTGCTACAATTAAAGAACAGCACCATTATCTTTCAAAACTTGATATAAACCTTTTTTGTCAATAGTTTTCAAAGCTCTTGTAGTTAACTTTACAGTTATAAATTTACCTTCTTCTTGTACCCAGATTCTTTTTTTCTGTAAGTTTGGTAAAAATCTTCTTTTGTTTTTGTTATTAGCGTGAGAAACATTATTACCAACCATTGGTCTTGTTCCCGTTACTTCGCATATTCTAGCCATTTTAAAACCTCATTTTTTGTTTTCTTATTTATATAGACTACAAAAATAAATAAAAATATTATAAAAAAAAAATAATTTTGTTGAAAAAGCAAATAAAAATAAAATAATTGTTAATAATTTAATAATTTTGTTTATTATAAATTAATTTAAATCAATTAAATATTAATTTTAGTTTATTTGTAGACAAATATTAGATAATTATTAAAAATAACAAATATTGATGACCAATCTAAATCAAGAAACAAAACGAAACCATTATGATGTGATAATAATTGGTGGCGGTGCGGCGGGGCTTATGACGGCTATAGAATCCTCCAAAAACCAACAAAATACTTTAGTAATCGAACATAATAAAACGGTTGGAAATAAAATCCTTATTTCTGGGGGTGGAAGATGTAATTTTACTAATATAAATGCGAAAATAGATAACTATATTTCTGAAAATGTTGATTTTATGAGGTCTTCTTTTTCTAATTATACACCAGAAAATTTTGTTGATTTGGTTAAATATCACCAAATTGAATATTATGAAAAAACTTTGGGACAATTATTCTGTAAAAGATCATCGAGACAAATAATAGATTTATTATTGGCTGAAATCAATTCACAATTTTGTGATATTCTTACATATCACAAAGTAATTGATATAGAAAAGAAAGATTATTTTGAGCTACAAATTCAATCAAATTTTGACAATAGTGTTGTTAAACTCACTTCTGATAAATTAGTTATTGCTTGTGGTGGACTATCATTTCCCAAAAAAGGAGCAAGTAATTTCGGTTACCAAATTGCCAAAAACTTTGGTCATAGAATCACAAAAATCAAACCCGGCTTGGTGCCACTAATTTATAATGATAAAGATTTATTATCTATGAGTGGGATTTCTTTCGATTCTGTGGTCAAAACAAATTATGAAGAAAAAACAAAAAACACCAACAAAACTATAGAAAAAACCTTTAAAGAAAAAACATTGATTACTCATAGAGGGTTTAGTGGTCCTGCAATTTTACAAATATCATCTTATCTAAAACCTGTTGATAAAATTAATATTCAGATATCTTTAGAGAAAAGTATTAATGAAATCATAAATTCTAATATCAAAAGTCAAAAAGAGCTCAAAACTATTTTGGGTGAATATCTTCCAGGTAGATTTGTTGATTATTTAATAGAAAGCAGGCTGCATAGTGAGGATATAATCAATAAGCCAATAATACAATATAATCACAATGAAATCGAGAAGATAATTGAAATTATAGATAATTGGGAACTGGATATAATTCAAAATGAAGGTTATGAAAAAGCAGAAGTTACAGTCGGCGGTTTAGATACAAAAGAATTAAACCAAAAAACAATGGAATCTAAGTTAGTGCAAGGATTATACTTTGTTGGGGAAATTGTTGATATTACTGGTTGGCTTGGGGGTTACAACTTCCAATGGGCTTGGGCAAGTGGTTATAATTGTGGTAAAAATATATAAAATTTCAATAAAATAAACACATATTATAAATGGAAAATTATTAAATATATATTAAATAATTTTATTAATAAAACGACTATAATTTTTGATAAGATTTTAGTAAATTTTACAAAAACACATTGAATGATAATATGAAGAAACTATTAATAATTAACTTAATATTCATCTTTTTAACAAATATGAATACAACTATTTCAAGAGATTTAGACCAACTGTCCGTTGAATATATAAAAATTGCATTAGAAATCGGAGAGAAAGATAAAGACTTTGTTGATGCATACTATGGACCCGAAGAATATAAGCCCACCGGTGCTTCGGCTGATATATTTTTGAAAAAAGAATATATAAAGAGGATAACCAATCTGCAAAAAGAATTGAATGATATTGCAATGACTACCTCCGATATGACTGTGGCAAACAGGGCTTATTGGATGACTGAACAATTGACAGCATTTATAAGAAGAGTTAAAATATTTTCTGGTGAGACAACTGACTTTGACAAAGAATCACTTGAGTTGTTTGGCGTTGTGGCGCCCAAATATGACAAAGAACATTTTGATGATTTGTTATTAGAATTAGAAAATATAGTACCTGGGAAAGGAAATCTTAATCAAAGAATTAATGAAGTTACCAAAAAATTTATAATACCAGAAGATAAACTTGATATAGTTTTCAAAGCGGCTATTCAAGAAGCAAGAATAAGAACAAAAGCACAGTATGAATTACCTGTAAATGAAAAATTTACGCTCGAATATGTAAAAGGCACTGCTTGGAGTGGTTATAATTGGTATAAGGGAGACTATAATAGTTTAATTCAAATCAATACAGATTTGCCAATTTATATAGATAGAGCAATTGATTTGGCTTGCCACGAAGGTTACCCAGGGCATCATATATATAATTTATTATTAGAAAAAAAATTATACAAAGACCAAAATTTCCAAGAGATTACTTTGTATCCTTTATTTTCTCCTCAGTCATTAATTGCAGAAGGCACAGCTAATTATGGAATAGAAGTAGCTTTCCCTGGTAATGAAAAAACAGAATTCACAAAAAATATATTATTGCCTTTGGCTGGATTAGATACAAATGGTATTGACTTATTTTTTAGAATTAATGCAATAAAAGGCAAATTAAACTTTGCTAGAAATGAAGTTGGACGTGGTTTATTAAATCTCACAATGTCAAATGATGATGCGATTCAATGGTTAATTAAGTATAATTTGATGACAAGAGAGGAAGCCGATAAATCCATAAAATTTATTCTCAAATACAGAACTTATATAATCAATTATAACTACGGACTTGAATTAGTCAGAAATTATATTGAATCACAGGGAGGCACAGAAGACAACCCACAAAAGCGTTGGGAATTATTTAGCTATTTACTAAGTAATCAAATTAGAATTAAAGACCTAATTGAAATTAAATAAAATCAATTAATCTAAAATTAGATAGAATTTATTTCTTTACCTTCACATTACAATTAATCTATAATAATTTCTTTACCAAGCCTTGCTGATTGGTAGAAGCCGTCCATAATTTTCATTACTTTTAACGCTTCTTCTGTATTAGAAATTAATTTGAAGTTGTGTTGGATTGAGCTAACAAAGTGTTTTAACTGCATTTCAAAAGATTTGGTTAATTCCGTTAGGTTTGACAATTTATCTGGTTGGACTTGTGGCTTTAGAATGTCACCATCACTTTTAAATAGTTGCAAAGGATTTACCTGAGCACTACCATTTCTGCCATAAATGTTAAAATTATAATTTGTTTGATAACTGAAAATAGCCCAAGCACATTCGATTATACCAACACTACCATTTTGGAAGTTAATAGTTGCCACAGCCAAATCTTCAACTTTACCAGAAACTCTGTGATATAAGTTTGCAGAAACTGAATGCACTTCCTCAAAGTTATTAATCCATAACATAGAATCAACCATAGAAAGTCCCAAATCCATCAAAACTCCACCACCAGATTTTTCTGATTGAGTTTTCCATTCTTGTTTATTTTTTTTCTGCAACCAGCCAGATTTGATATACATTAAGTCACCTAATTCATTATTTTGCACATAATTTTTCATCATACGTGCGTCATATCTAAATCTTTGGTTCATGCCGACCATAACTTTTACATTTTTTTCTACACTTGCATTGTGGATTTGGAGTGCTTCTTGGTAAGTAGGAGCTATTGGTTTTTCGATTAATACTGCTATACCAGCATTAATACATTTCAAAGCAATTTCAGTGTGAAGTGAAGTAGGAGTAGCAATTATTACCCCATGCAAATCAGGCAATAACAATAATTCATCTACATCTACACAAACATTTGGGATATTAAACTTTTGTGCAATAATTTTAGCATTTGTTACTTTTCTATCTACTATGCCGAAAATTTTTACATTTTGTAGATTTTTTAAAACAGGCAAGTGGAAATTTTGAGCAACTTCTCCTGCACCAATTAATCCTATATTCACAATATTCAATTTACTCATTTTATCCCCAAAAAATTGCAAAAATTATAAAATATTTATTTACATTAACTTTATTTTAAAAAACAATCAATTATAATGTGAAATTTACAACTTTTATAAATATTATCAAAATATCTACATTATTCTTTTAAATTTATATTTAATAAAAGGAAATTAATAATTACATTCATACTAATAACCTCCATTTAATAAAATAATTTATAAACTTATTATAACACTATCTAAAAAATTATATTTGTGCATCTGCATTATTTACATTACAAAAGAAAATGGCTAAAGCATAAGCAAAGAAAAAAATTGTTTTTCATAAAACTTAATTTATTATAATTATTGATAAAATTTAACATAATATATGACACAAAAAAAGGCTATCTAATTATGATAACCTCATTGAATAATTTCTCAAATAACCTACAATATTCTATAATTTTACCACTATTTACAAACAACTGCAAATGGTAAGTTTATACTAAGCACAATTAGATTTTAACATCTAAATATCCGCCCGAAATTTGTGTTTGTGCTCTCTGATTGATATCTTCACCAACCCTTATGTTTTCTGCTTCAATATCTTTATTATCTTGTAATCGCAAAGCATTTTGTCTTGTTTTTAGCTCGACATTATTATCTTCAACTCTTCTTTGTTTTTGTTGTATTTCTTGATTATTTTCTCTTAATTTATTAGAATAATCATTATTACCAACTTTTACATTTTCTGTGTTCATATTGCCTCCACACAATTTTGTACCACTTTTTATACAAACTATTTACTTAAGCTTTTTATATAAAACTGAAATTATAATACATTTCAAAATTTTCTTTTACTAAAAAAACTTAGATCTTAATATCTAAATAACCATTTGAAATTTGGCTTTGTGCTGATTTCGCTTGGATATTCAAAGGTGCAAGATTACTGCTTAGATTTATCAATTGATTTTGAACATTATTTCCCTCAAAGGTATCTTTGATAACTTGAAGTATTAATTCATTTTGAAAATATGCATTAGTATTTTTGTTTTGAACTTTTGATTCTAATTTATTGCTAGAAATATAATATTGCTCGTTAGTACTTTCTACTCTCATAGTATTTGCTCATATTATTGTTGAATATCACATATTCCGTTCAAAATCATACTTCCTGTATTTAGATGAAATTTCTTATTTGGTTATATTTAGAATAGTTATTATTTTTGAATCAACTTAATTCTATCAATAATACTGCCAAGATATAAATATTGATATTTTTAAATATTCGGACTTAAGTTAGAAATAAATTGAATTTCTACACCATTACAATAACGTAAATATAATGTATTATTTTATATAATGCAAGTGTATTTAATTAAATTATATAAGTTTAGGTATAATTATTTTTCTGATTAGTTATTTAGTAAATATAATATTATAATCAACAAATTATAGAACTATTTCGTAAATTTAAACTCTATTTTTATTTAATGTCACACTTTTCTTTGCATTCAAACTCATTCTCTTTTTTATGAAATTTTCACTAACTTTTAATTCCCTTGCCAACTTTTTGGAAGTTTTATCTCTATTTAATCTAATATGTCGTTCAACATATTTATCAATGCTCGAAATTTTGGGTATATAAAAATTAGTACCACCATAAGAATGAATAAGATTTTCTAATAATTCCAAACCTATAATTTCATTTAGAGTTTTTAGGTCTTCGTTCAAATCAGTCAATTCTAATTTGTTTGTTTTGATTACTAGCTTTTCATCCTCACAGTTTTGATTAATAAAATCCTCATTAATAAAATCCTCATTAGTATAATTCTCATTAGTAAAGTTCCCAATATTAGAATTATCGTAAGTTTTTTCTAACTTATCATCGTAAGTTATTACATTTAATTTACTTTTCATTTTTTTACCTCGTAATATTTAATTAATTTTGTAATAATAATTGTATTTTATATTTATTTATTGTGTAATTAACAATACAAAACTATGTAGAAATTACATAATATCAAAATATTTATTACATAAATTGTTAACATATTTCTAACAAATTGTATTTACGACAAAAATTAACATTTAAATTTAAAAATTAAATTTTTACTTATAATTAACTTATATTTATATTCAAAGCTAATATGGATGACTTAACAAAAATAATCGGTAAAAGACTTAAATTTATCAGATATATATTTAATGAAGGTGGCAAATTATCGGTCGAACAATTTGCATATATCTTAGATGAAACTGGCGACAAAATGAGAAATTATGAATTAGGTAGAGCGTCTTTACCTAATAGAGTATTATATACTCTTCATTATAGAGGTATAAATTCTACATTTTTAATTACCGGCGAAGGTGAAGTTTTTAATTTGACAACAGCCGGGTACAAACTTAAGAAGGTCATTAAGTACAAAAAAATTAATATTCAAAATATCTTTGATGAAATTGTAAATTCAAAAACAATACCGTCAAAGGATACAAACATTAAAGAAATAAATATCAAACAACAACACCTTATAACAAAAGTTGCTGCTGGAAATATGAAAGATAATTGATGTATTTGTTGGTGTATTTGCTGATATATTTGTTAATATATTTAAAATTTGTTGATAACTTACAATAAAAGAAATACTTAAACATCTTTACCTTGAATTTTAACCGAATTTTAACCGTTTACTGGTATATACAAAATGATAGATCTACAAAGTTTCAGAGACTTAGGTATCTCTGAAAACGTAATCAAAGCTCTTCACAAAAAAGGCTTTGAAGAGCCCTCACCCATTCAAAAACTTACAATCCCAAAACTCCTTACTTCCGATTTGGATATAGTAGCACAAGCTCAGACAGGTACTGGCAAAACAGCTGCTTTTGGTATTCCGATAGTTGAGATGGTTGATGAAGATAATAAGCACGTTCAAGCGATTGTGCTTACTCCAACTCGCGAATTAGCGATGCAAGTTTCTGAAGAAATTAATTCTTTCAGAGGAACTAAAAAAATAAATATTGCTCCCGTTTATGGTGGTGCTTCAATAGAAAACCAAATTTCTAAAATTAGAAGAGGTTTGACTGTTGTTGTCGGAACACCTGGTAGAGTTATTGACTTAGTTAAAAGAGGAATACTCGACTTATCTCATGTCAATTTCTTTGTATTAGACGAAGCAGATGAAATGCTAAATATGGGTTTTATCGATGATATTAAAATTATTATCGACAGTACAAACCCAGATAGAAAAACTTTACTATTTTCTGCTACATTACCAAGAGAAATAATTGGATTAGCGAAAAATTATATGAAAGAATATGAGACTATTTTAGTCAAAAAAGATTCTACTACGACGAATTTAACTGATCAAATGTATTTTGAAGTTAACGCTTACGATAAATTAGAAGCGTTATGCAGAGTATTTGATATTACTGAAAATTTCTATGGTTTAGTTTTTTGTAAAACTAAGGTAGAATGTGATGAAGTTTCGCATAGACTGTCTGACAGAGGATATGATGCAGACTGTATTCACGGTGATTTATCTCAAGGACAAAGAGAAAAAATTCTTAACAAATTCAAAACAAAAAGAATTAATATCTTAGTGGCTACTGATGTTGCTGCAAGAGGAATTGATATAAATAATTTAACTCACGTTATTAATTATACTTTACCTCAAGATACAGAATCTTATGTTCATAGAATTGGACGTACAGGTAGAGCTGGTAACGAAGGTACTGCTATTACTTTTGTTACGCCAAAAGAAACTAGAAACCTTTTTGCTATTGCTAAATCTACTAATTCAAAAATTAGAAAAGAACCGATACCAAATGTACAATCTGTAATTCAACTCAAAAAACAAAGAATTCAAGATCAAATTAGCACTGGTGCCGAAGTAATCGAACCAAAAGACTCTTATTTGGCTTTTGCACGTGAAATATTAATCAATGCAAATCCTGAAGAAGTATTAGCATCAACTCTAAAAATAATATTTGATAAGGACTTAGACCCAACAAATTATTATGAAATAAAAGAAACTAAGCCAGAAAAATTTTCTGATGATAGATTCGGAAGTAACCGCTTTGGAGATAGAAGAGGTAGAGACGGTGGTGATAGATATGGTAACGACAGAGGCGGAAGATTCGACAGAGGCGGAGACAGAGATAACGATAGAGGCGGAAGATTTGAGAGCAGAGACGATAGAGGCAGAGATGGTGGAGATAGATATGGTAATGACAGAGGTAACGACAGAGGCGGAAGATTCGAGAGCCGTGGTAACGAAAGAGGTGGCGACAGAAATTTTGACAAAAACTCTGTGAGATTATTTGTTGGTATGGGAAAAGAAGACGGACTTAGCAAAAGAGATTTAGTTGAGATGATTGCAGACAAATCTAAAGTTAGCGAAAGAAATATAAATGAAGTTTTAGTTTTGGATAGCTGTTCATTTTTGACGGTTCCACAAAATGATGCAAATTCTATATTGGATAGCTTTAAGTTTGAAACTAAAGGCAAAAAACCACTTATTGAAGTTGCAAAAGTTAGAAAATAATTATAGATTATAATATTAATTTATTAGATTTTATTCAGAGCAAGGGGTAGCAACCCCTTGTTCTTTTTTTTTGTAGCTTGATATTATCTTAATCAAACTTAAAGTAAACCCTGCGGTTTATTTACGAATTCTATCTATTCACTAACAATCTTTGGCTGACGCTACCGGTTGTAGTTCGTATTTGGATTGTGTAGTTGCCAATAGATAAAATACTCACATCTATTTCTTTCTTGTTGTAGTAATTTGGGATAGTCATAATCTCATTACCCAAAATATCATATATACTTAAATCCGCCACGCCACCAACACCAATAACTTCACCCAAATCAACCGAAATCTTATCAGATGATGGGTTGGGGAAGATGGAAGGAGAAGCTAACTTTGTATCATCAATTCCAGAATGAATTGCAGATGTATTTACAATTACATTTATTGTATCAGTAAAACTGCTACCACATTTATTAATAGACTCACAGTAATATTTTCCAGCATCACTTGGTTTAACATTATGCAAATAAAATCTTGTAGATGTGGAGTAACTTATTGAATCGCCATCTTTATACCATTTAAACATGTTTGGATAAAGTGTATTATAAATATCATCAATTTTAAAAAATAAATCTAATATTTCACCATCTTCCAGAATAATTTCTTTTGGACCTGGTTGTTCCAAAATATTAGCACCTTTTTTTACATACCAGTGAGATAAAACTAATTGCCAATTAGGATGAGAAAAATCATAATCCAATATTAAATTATAAGTATCATTTCTAACTTTGATTTTATGCTTTACTGATTCAACTATTAGATAAATTGGTTTGTTATCAAATAATTGTATTGTTAATGAATCAGTTTGTGCACCCGAAACATTTGATCCGTCAACTAATGGTTTGTCATCATAGTACCATTGTAATTTAAGTTCTGAACTATCACTAATATATGGAATTATTTTAAACTTAAAATAATTACCTTGACATTGATGTTCATAAAATCTATCGTGTTTCCCACTTATATATAACCTTTTTATACTAAAATAATCAGAAGTATCAACACCACAGAGACTTTTGACAACAACTCTATAATCATTACCAAAATCTGCAATTGCCAAATTATTAATATTTAATAATGATGATTTAGTACCGCTAATTCTTTTGCTTTCAGTTATTGCATTATTACCTTTAAGCCATTGAATTTCAATTAGGTTTATTATGTTTTTGGTATCTGAATCAAATCGGTTATTGACTAAATGTGCCTCAAAAGATACGCTAACATTCCCACCTACTACTACATAATTATCTTTTTTGGGTTGTTTGGTTATACGGGTTTTAGAATTTACATACAATAAAGCTTTGACAGATTTTTCAAAGTCAATTAGATTAATATTTGGGTTAGAATTTTTGGTAACAGTCCAAACTTCTGCATAATAATCACCAGATAAATCATAAGTTAATTTTGGAAATAAAAGTTTAGCATTATTTTTTTGCGTACTTACAAATTTAGTATTTTCTTTATACCACTGCACATAGAAGTCATAAAAATTCAAATCTACATTAGGAATAATTTCAAAATATTGATTTTCAGTTCCTTCACATTGTTGGATTTGTATTGGTTGTGTGATTATTATATTCCCAGCCAAAATATGACTGAAATTAAAGAATAATATTATAGAAGTAAATGCAAATATTTTGTAAATAAATTTCATAAGTACCTCAAGTAATTTGTTAAATTTAATATATTTCATAAACGTATTTTATTTTATATCATTAATAACAAATGAAATGTGAAATAATTACAAAATTGCTAATATTTTTTTATATTTTATTTCTTTTTATCTGAACCTTGATTTACTTGATTAAGGAAGCAATTATTGTAACCCATTGTTCAAACTAATCCTCATAATGAAGATAGTAAGGTTTGATACAAAAACTATTTATTTGCCTTCGAGGGTTTTGAGTCTAAATGATACTATAATTGCTAATATTGTCGCACCAATTGCAAGAAATCCGACCAAGTTATAATGCTCCAATCCTGTATTTGTTTGAATTATAATCGAGCCCGATATGTAAGCCGCTATTCCAGCTGCAAATTGCTGTACAGAAGAACTCAATGACATAAAACTACCTCTGTTCTCTGGCTTCACTATTGATGTCATAAGTGACATCGCAGGTATCATACGGCCAGTAATAGCAATAAAGAAAAATCCCATAATAGCCAAAATTATAAATATATTCATTGGAATTAAATTTGTAATAATTAATATTGGTAAAATCGAAAAGATTGCACCAAAATAAAATACTCTTTGACGACCAAATTTATCAGCAAGTTTTCCAATAAATGGCGATGAGAAAATTGTAACACTACCACCAACAAGATAAATCAATGGAATTTGAGCTTGAGTTAATCCGACATTATTTATCATAAATGGAGTAATGAACGGTATAATAGAGAATTGTCCCATCACTAATAAAAACATAAACAACAAGGCTTTTTGTTGACTTGGAGATTCTATCAACATTGTAATTAAATCTTTCGGGGACTTTTTGGGAGAACCCAAGTGAGCTATGATGTTTGGAACTACAAAAAATACACCGATTAAAATAAGAGTGGAAAGCCCAGCTAATATAAAAAATGGCGTGTGCCAACTATATAAATTTGCAAAATATAATCCCCCTGGTACACCCAAAACCGATGCTACAGAGAAAGCTGCTGTTACAACTCCCATAGCAGTTGATCGCCTTTCGACTGGTATTGCATCACTAACAATCGACAGCACCAATGCACCCAAAATTCCGCCAAACATACCTGTAAATACCCTTGCACCAACAAGTGCGGAATAATTTGGAGCTAAACCACAAGCAATTGTACCTAAGATAAATCCAGTATAAATAAAAATTAGAGATTTTTTTCTATCAAATCTATCAATCAAAAATGCACCCAGAAATCCAGAAATACCAGCACTGATTGTATAAGCTGAAACAATTATACTAAATTGCGATGGTACAATATTAAATAATTTCATCAATATATCGCCCATAGGTATAATAATCATAAAATCTACTATATTTGTAAATTGAAGTGCGGCAAGAATTAATAACAGTGATTTATCGTTTCTCATAATTTAGAATTTAATAAAAATTGAAATAACAATATTAAGTAAATTTTAAATATGAACTTAACTAAAATTATTAGCAGATGTAACTTTTCTTTTTGAAATTTGTTATAACATTATATATAAATGCGATTAAATATTTTATTTGTTGTATTTACAATTATATTTAGAATTAAATTTAATCCTAATATTCAATAATAGTTAATAAATTTATAAGTATTCTAAATTTTCTTCACTAATAAATCAATAAAAAAAATCAATTAATAATAATAAAATAATATGGAAAAAAGAATACAAAAAATAAATAAATTAAAGAGTGTAGTTGTATTATACTTATTTGGGCTGATTACATTAATTTCTATAAATTCTTGTGAAGATTCGGTCATTACAGAATGTACATCTAATATCTCGGTTGATGATAAAATGAAAGCTAATTTCCCTGAAATACAAACAAAATTGTTAGACAAAAGCTGTGCTTTGGCTGGCTGCCACGTTACAGGTTCAATTGGGCCAGACTTATCTGCTGGTAATTCTTATGATGCAATAGTAGATAAAGAAGCATTGGGGACAAATTTTAAATATGTAGAAATTAACAATGGCGCAAACAGTTATATTATCAAAAAGATGCGTGGAGACAGCGATATTTTTGGTGGTATTATGCCTACAAGTGGTAAACTTCCAGAGTTTATTATTGATTCTGTTGCTAAATGGATAGATAATGGTGCTCCGAGAAATTAATTAGTATGTAAGTTAACTATAAAGTGATTTGATAATAGTAATTTTACTAAAAATTTTAAAATAAAAATGAGGGGAAAGTGAAAAGTTTAAATAATATCAAAAATAAAATTAGCATAATGCTATTGATTTTTACTACTATGGTTTTAATCAATACAAATAATTCTATGGCTGTAGAATATTATGTACAAAAAGGTGACAATAATGAAGTTAAATTCATTTCCAAAGCACCTGTCGAAGATTTTGAAGGTGTTACAAATAGTATCGATGGTTATCTAAAATCAAATAAAGATGACTTTTCTGAAGGTGAAGTTTATTTTGAAGTAGATTTGAGAAAATTAAATACTGGTATTGGTCTTAGAGATAGACACATGCGTGAAAATTATTTGCATACTGATAAATACCCTTATGCAAATTATACTGGAAAAATATATAAATCAACAAAAATTAATGACAACACTTTTGAAGTTGAGGCAAATGGTAAATTTAAAGTGCACGGTATCGAAAAAGATACTTATATAAAAGCTACAATCACAACTGGTGCTATTCCAAATGTCAAAACTGCATTTTATGCATCACTGCCAGACCATAATATTGAAGTACCTTCATTAATGTTCCAAAAAATTAGTGACAAAATGAAGGTAACAGTTGATTTTAATCTTAAACTTGCTAAGTAATTAAATAACTAAGTTATAATTAAACATCAAATATAAAACATCAAAAATAACAAGTTCAATAAAAATAAACAATAAAAAAATCTTTAAAATAACTATGAAAATCTTTAAAATTCATCAAATATTTATTATAATTCTAATTCTAAATTTCAATAATTTATTTTCTCAGGGTTGGCAAAGGGAAGAAGAAGACAAAGAATCTCTTCCAAGTCAAGAGCTTTTCCATTCAATATTAGCACTAAATTTGCCGACTGCAGAAACGATTACCCAAGGTGATTTTTTCTTTAGTATAATACATAGATTTAATACACCATTTGAGTCTGGACCCAAAGACTTATGGGGATTAGATGGTTCTGTTACTATGAGATTAGAGCTTGGTTATGGAATTACAGATGATTTGTTTGCTACACTTGGAAGAAGTAACAGATCTGGAAATTATGAGTTAAGTGTAAAGTATAAAGTTTTAGAGATTGAGAATAAAGTACATCCAATTAATATTGCGATAATTGGTGGTGGTGCTTACAACGACAAACCAGCAATTGACCCACCCAAAACAGGTGATAGATACCAATTTTTCGGTCAAGTACCAATTAATGCACTTTTTTGGAAACAATTAGGTATTGGTATAGTTCCGAGTTATCTATATAATTCAAATATTAACTGCGATTGTATCGGCTCATTTACAATGGGCTCTTATGTTCAGTATTACATTAGTGATAGATGGTCAGTATTAGCAGAATCTAACAACACAATGAATGGTTACCGTGGCATTTATGACTCTTATTCATTGGGAATCGAAATGGAAGCAGGCGGTCACTTTTTTAAGTTTTTAGTTAGTAATAACCTTAACATTAATATGAGCCAATTTTTATCTGGCTCGACAGCCGCTTTCGACAAACCAAACGGCATCCATTTAGGCTTTCAAATCACAAGAAACTTGTAATATTCACAATAAGTATTTCTTCAAGGACAGGTAGTTTGACTTGTCCTTTTGTTATATTTTTTATTTATACTTATTTTATCAGAATAGTTTTTTTTTGCATTTTCAACAATACCTTTTCTTACACCCTCTCCAAATCTATGTTTTGGGAGAGACGAGGTGGGGTTTCTTTACTTCTGATTCAATAATTTCTTGAATTTTAAATTCCACTCAATTACTCCATTCAATTATATCTTCATTTTTGAATCTAAAAACTTTAAAGCCTAAGTTATCGAGATAGTTTGTTCGATTATTGTCATATTCAAGTTTATTATCGTGAGAACTAACATCAATTTCTAAAATTATACCATATTTTAAACAAATAAAATCAACTATATAAATATCTATTATATGTTGTCTTCTAAATTTAACACCAAAATAGTTATGTCTTAATAAGTTCCAAAATAATTTTTCAGAAAAAGTCTGATTCTTACGATTATATAAGGCTTTTTCTTTTAAATTAGGATATAATATTTGTTCTATATGGGGAGTCTTCATTGTATTTATTTGTTTTTAAAAGCAACCCCACCCCTTCCTTCCCCAAAATAAATTTTGGAGAGGGAGTAAGAATTTTCTATATTTCTACTTATCTAAAACTAAAACTGTTTTCATTTGTAACCTCTTATTTATTATTTACTTGCAACTTACAAAATAATTATTAATCTAACAAATTCTTTATTGTATATTATTTTGTACTATCTCTATATAACATAGACAAGTAAAAATTAAAAAAGTTACCATTTTAGTGAAAATAAATCAAAAAGAGTGAAAAGTAGTGCATATTTTCAATTACCTACACTTTTAATTGTAAGTTGAAGGAAGAAAGTTTCTCCCTCTTCTCTCCTCAATCAAGTCAATTCAATAATCCTTCTTCAATCAAGGTTCAGCTAAATTATATTGGACAAAAAAAAGACAAGTCGTTTGACTTGTCCTCGAAAAAATAAAAAATATATTTTGTTTTAATTACATTAATTTACGGTAAATCTCATCGTATTTTTTGGCGTTTTCGCCCCAAGACAAATTAGTATCTAACAAATTCGAAGTTAATTTATTCCATTCTTCTTTATTTTTGTATAATTCCAATCCTTTTTTGATGGCTTCGAGCATACTTTCAGCATCCCACTTTTCAAAAAGTATAGAATTGCCATTTTCTTGGTCTTTGAAATAATCTATACCTAATGAATTTATCCTTCCAGATAAATGTGCAACAGGTAATGAGCCGTATTTTAGAGAGTACATAAAGTTTAGAGCACAAGGTTCGTAATCAGACGGTATAAGGAACATATCACTACCTGCTTCCATTAAGTGAGCAAGGCTGTCATCAAAGGTAAATTTTACTTTAAATTTATTTGGATATTTTTCTGATATTTTAGACAATTTTTCTTTTAATTCGCTGTCGCCTTGTCCCAAAAATACTAATTGTAAATCTTCTTTAAATATTTCGTCAGCCGAATCAATGATAAAGTTTATACCTTTTTGAGTATTTATTCTTGATACCATTGCAAATAAAGGAGTTTTGGGTGAATACTCTAACTCAAATCTATTAATTAACTCAACTTTGTTGTCATATTTATAATTCTCGAAATCGCCATCAAAGTTAGTTTTGATTGTCTCGTCTCTTGCAGCATTCCAAATCCATTGGTCTATGCCAGTTGGAATTCCGACAAACATATCACCTTTTTCTTTGATAAATTTATCCAAACCATTGTGTAATTCTTTGTCTTTCAATAAATCTTCGCTATACTCTTTACTTACAGTAGTTATAGCGTCAGAATAAATCATACCAGCTTTAAGGAAATTAAACTGCTTTTTGTGAGTGAAATTATCCAATTGAGACTTATCAATACCCATCAAATCAAATGTGTTTAAAGGAAAAACACCTTGTTTTGTTAAATTATGGAAGGTAAAAACAAATTTAGTTTTTTTGAATTGTTTCGGATACAGATTCTTTGCCATAGCAGCAAAAGCCGCCGTTTGCCAATCGTGGCAGTGGATAATATCTGGAAACCAGTTCAGTATAACTATAGTTTCAATTATACTTCTACAGAAATAAATAAATCTTTCAGCATTATCAGGATACTCTTTCCAATCTACCATATCGTGATAAATCCCTTTTCTGGAATCAAAATATTTATGATTTGTTGTTATGTATGCTTGAGATTTACTTCTTGGATTATTAATAGAAGATGACTTTACAGTAGCAGGATAAGTAGTATCCCCAATAGGTATTTCAATATTTCTAAGTCTATTTATATCGTGTATTTTATTTTTTCTTTCAGAAATTATACCATACTTTGGCATAGCAACCCTAACATCGTTCCCAATTTCTCTTAATGCCAAGGACAAAGAAAAACAAAAATCAGAGACTCCACTTTCTTTTGAAAAAGGGTAGATTTCGGGAGTTACAAATAGAACACTTAGTGATTTTGCCATTTTTGTAATTTTATTTATTTTCTAAAATAATAGATATAAAATTCTTTTATAAAAAATATTTTAGTAATTGTTTGGATTATAGATTACAAAAATAACAAATAAAAAGGTCTTATTTGCAAATCTATTAAAATTAATAATATTAAATACTTATAAAGACAATATTTGTCCTAAATTCTAAAAAAAAGTATAGTATTTAATTATTTTATTCTTAGAAAAATATTAAATTGCCCAATTTCTTTAATTTTTTTAAAATTCTGAAATTCATTAGCAAATCTTTTTTGCATCATTTCGAGAGTTGTATTTTTATGGAAGTTGATTTCATAGTGATTATCTCTATTATCTACTATTAATATATCAGCACTCTTAATTTCATTTAAAAACATTTGCTTGTACAAAGGTATTTCATTTTTTGAATTATAAAAACAAGATTGGCTAAAAGTTGTTAATGTGTAGTTCTTTTTTGATCTGTAAAGATTATAATTGATGATATTATCGCCAATACCAGAAACTATAACACTGCAATCGCTAAAGTTGTCAATTATATAGTTTGTTACTAATTTGTAATCTCTATGTTGTGCAAGTGGATTTGTTTTTTCTTGATAGATAGAATAATAAACATCTTTATTAAAATAATACCCGTAATTAATAAATAATTGTTTGGCATATCGAGGAAATGGAGTACCCAAAATAAAAATAACAGAAATTAATAAAATAACTATATTTGAATTATATTTCTGATTTTGAAATTTGAAGTAATATAATTGAAAAATTGCACTTGCTATTAATATAAATAATGGTATTGATGTTCTTACAAAGTGTAATAAAGTTAATTTTCTCTCTACAACAACGGAAAAGGTGAGTAACAAAAAAGACAATACAGAATATGTAATTATAGTTTTGTTTAGTTCTAAATTATTTTCATTTTTATTATTTGAAATCCTATCGGTTATAAAAATCTTAGAATAAATATATGGCAAGCCCAATAGAGCCAAAACAAAATAAACTACACTGATTTTTTTAATAATATTTTCAAAAAATCTTTTGATAATAAGTACTAAAAAATCAAAATTTATTGCTCCTTCATTAGTATATAATTTTAAATATTGGAAAGTAACAAGATAGTTGTTCAAAATATCAATATCTAATAATGAAGCCAATGAAATTGATAAACCTATAAAAAAGCCAATGAATATTTGTAGGTATAAAACTAAAGATTTATGTGAATGATTTTGTTTCTGGATTTCTACTCTAATGCTAAATAAATATGGAATTAATAAGATACCAAAAGTAAACTTTAATCCTGTTGTTAGTCCAATTAACAACCCAGATAAAAGCAAATTAGAATACTTTAATGGTTTATTTATTAATAGATATAAAACAATACAAAAAGGAAGGAATAGCAAAGTTTCGGGGATAATTGAAAAGTCAAAACCTAAACTCACAAAATAAATAACAAAAAGTATAGAAATGATAGAGCTAAGTAGACGGTTTTTGAAAATTAAATTTATACTATTATATAAAAAATAAATTGTAGCTAACTGATATAATATTATGAATAATCTAATACTAAGCTCGGAATTCCCTAAAAATAAATTACTAAAGGCAAATATATAATATAAAAATGGTGGCTTAATATCTATGAAGTTTTGATAGATTGTTCTGCCATCTAATATATAATCTCCCATCATCATAAAAATAGACAAATCTGAGCTCAAAGGAAACACTAATGTTGGTAAAAACAAGAACAATAAAAGCAAAGTGAGAGTAATTGGAAATTTATAATTAACAATTATTTCTTTAACACTTATTTCTTTAACACTTATCTCTTTAACACTTATCTCTTTAACACTTATCTCTTTAACAATTATGGTATCTGTGCTTTTATTCAAGTCCTTACTTCCTATTTTCTACTTTATAGTTTCTATTTCTTTTCTTGCCAAGTTTTGTACTTGTTTGATTGTGATTTACGGTACTTGGGGACTTCCCTTAATGGCTCAACTGCTCTTAGGGATTTATATAATTCATTTGGTAAAGCTTGATATAATTTAGTACCTTCAGTTTTCCAATTAATCATATCATCGCTCACTTCTTTAATTATTTTGGCTGGATTGCCGACAACCAAACTTCTATTTGGTATAATCATTTTCGCAGGAACAAAACACAATGCACCGATTATACACTCATCTCCGACCTCTGCATTATCCATAATAACGGCATTCATACCGACCAACGAATTACGTCCAATATTAGCACCGTGAATTATTGCACCGTGTCCGATATGTGCCGATTCTTTAAGTATAATTGTGATACCAGGGAACATGTGAATTGTACAATTTTCTTGCACATTACAGCCGTCTTCTATGATTATCTCACCCCAGTCTCCTCTTACAGCAGCACTCGGACCAATATAAACATTTTTGCCAATAATCACATTACCAGTTACGGTGGCATTTGGGTGTATAAATGCACTTTCGTGAATTACAGGCACAAATCCATCAAATTCAAATATATTTGCCATAGTTGTTACTTGTACTTTCTTCCTTTACTTACTCTTAGATTTGAATTCATTTATATAATTTTTTGTAAATTCTGATAAAACTAATCTTCCGCTGATTTTGGCTCGTTCAAAAAGTAATGTGTCCCAATTTTCTGTGCCTTCCCAAAGTACTCTCTTCAAGTCGGTCATCGCCTCACAACTATTATTCGCAAGTTTTGTCGCAAGATTATTTACGGCTTCATCAAGAGCATTAATATCATCAAAAATCTCAACATACAAGCCCTTACTTTTCGCCCAATCTGCTGAACGCCAATCATAATCAATAGACATCTCTGCAAAGGCTGATTTGCCAACTTTTCGCTCAACTGCTGGACCAACAACAAATGGACCTATACCCAAAGCTAATTCAGATAATTTTATATCTGCATTTTTGGTTGCAAATGTATAATCACAAGCTGATGCTAAACCAACACCGCCACCAACTGCTTTTCCTTGCACTCTACCAATTACAAATTTACTACTTTTTCTTATTGCGTTAATTACCAAAGCAAACCCAGAAAAGAAAACATCGCCCTTCGTTTCGTCATTTATTTCGACCAACTCATCAAATGACGCACCTGCACAAAATGCCCTTTCGCCAGCTGATTTGAGTACAATTACATTTATTTCTCTATTTTCGCTCGCATTATTGATTATATTAGCCAATTCTCTCAATAATTCACCTGGCAAAGAATTACTATTTGGCGAAAAAAATGTAATATACCCTATTTTATTTGTAATTTCTAATTTGACATACGCTTGATTAGAAATTTCGCTCTCTATACTATTTATTTTTCCATTCATATATTTTGCTTTTCTAAATTGAATTAATTGAATTATTTTTTGTTTACTGAATTTTATCTTAATATTTAACAAAAATAACAAATTTTAATATAATAAATCCGTAATTTTGAACTAATTTTAGTTTTAATTGTAAATTAATTACAAAAGTAAATTTATAGATTTTATTGAATATCAAGTGAGGAAGTTTTGTCAAAGCCAATTAAGTTATTATTTATAGGTGATATAGTAGGTGATAATGGATTAGATTTTGTTGTCAAGTCAATTCCAGAATTAAAGGAAAAGTATGCCTCAAACTTTATTGTTGCCAATGGGGAAAATGTGTGGCAGGGTAAAGGGATAAACGAAGATGAAGCAAAGCTTTTGTTTGATGCTGGCGTTAGTGTTATAACCACAGGCAATCACATCTGGGATAATTGGAAATCAAGACCATTACTTGCAAGCAATGATAATGTTATTAGACCTGCAAATTACCCTTGGGGCAACCCTGGTAAAGGTTATGCTGTTGTTAATTTTGACGAAACTACCGAAATCGCGGTAATTCAAATTCAGGGTCGTACTTTTATGCAAAGTATTGAATGTCCGTTTAGAACTATGGATTATATACTAAAACAAGTCTCTGAGCGCACTAAGAATATTATTGTTGATTTTCACGCTGAGGCAACAGCTGAAAAAGTAAGTATGGGCTGGTATTTAGATGGTAAAGTTTCGGCTATACTTGGTACTCATACACATATTCAGACTGCAGATTCGCAAATTCTACCCAAAGGCACTGCCTATATTAGTGATGTTGGTATGAGTGGAGCTTATAATTCTGTTTTGGGTATGGACAAAGAAATAGCAATCAAAAGATTTATTCTGCAAACAGCACACAAATTTGAGCTTGCAGAGGGAGATTACAAAGTATGTGGTGCATCGGTAACAATCGACCAAACAACTGGATTAGCAATGGAGATAGAACCTTTTATCTATCCATCTTTCACCACCAAAGTTACTTATTAATTTGGTCGAAAGATATTAAAAATAATATTTTTGCACGTTCGTTAGGCAATAAGTCGTAAGTGTTGCCTTCGACTACGCTCAGGCAACGTGGAAATGTACGGGTTTCATTCTCTGACATAAAGATGCCGAAAGACCCATTTAATGGCAGTTACGTGCGAAGTATCCGCATTTTAGTAGGTATTCCATTTTAATAGTAATGCAACAAAATACAGTGATTTAGATAATCATTGAATTTATTTAATAGTAATGCTTTTGTTCGAATCAAATCTTTTATCTGATAAAGCATTCAAAAATGTTACTATAGAAGTGGCTTCTTGGTCTGTAAGCTTTTTGTTTAATTGCATCCAAGCCATTTTGATTACTGCTTCTTTAAGCTCTTTTACAGCACCATCGTGAAAGTAAGGAGCAGTTTTCGCAGAGTTACGAAGTGAAGACACTTTAAACATAAATTTATCAGCTTCATTTTTTGTAACTTCTTCTCTTCCCAAATCTTTTGCATTTTCATAAGGATTAATTAATCCCATTTTTTGATACATATTTCCACCCAATAAAGCACCACTATGACAGGTAATACAACCAGTTTCCATAAATGTATTCAAGCCTTTTTTCTCGTCATTATTGAAAGCACTTTTGTCGCCAGCCAAATAATCATCAAATTTTGATTTTGAGACCAAAGTTCTCTCAAATGCTGCAATAGCGTTTGCTAAATTATCATAAGTGATTTGTTCATTTGTTTTTACCTTGTCATAAGCATTAGCGAACATAGTTTTATATTCAGGAATTGCAGCAATAGTTTTGACTACAGCTTTTTCATCTTTCATCCCCATTTCTACAAGGTTAAGCATTGGACCTTTTGCTTGTTCTTTTAAGTCTGTTGCTCTACCGTCCCAGAATTGAACAAAGTGAAAACCAGCGTTAAGTGTCGTTGGCGAATTTCTAGTACCCAAATTGCCTTTAACAGCTCCAGCAGAAGTTGGTTCATTATCAACTCCAGCCATACCATTGTTCAAATTATGACAAGTATTACACGATTGAGTACCAGTAGAAGATAATTTTTTCTCAAAATACAATGTTTTGCCTAATTCAATCAATGCAGCATTGTCATTTTCACTTCCAGGCATAACACTTGGTAATTCTTTAAAAATTGCTTTCGCTTTTGTATGAAGCTCATCTTCGTTAATATTCATACTTGAAGACATTTCTGACTCGTTCTCATCTGCCTTTTTATTACAACTCACGAGAACAAACCCCAATATTAAAAAAGTACAAATACTTTTTATTCCATTATTGAGTATATTTTTCATACAACCTGTATATTTTTTTAGATAATAAATTTAATTAAATTTATAATTTTGTAATTGTTAAAAATAATCAACATTTATCATTTCTTTTTTGGTTCAATTATTATTGGCTGTTTCGTTTTTGTTGAGTCTGAATTAGCACCACTTTCTCCGTTACCATTGTCCGGTGGCTTATTGCTACTGCCACCTCCATTTGGAGTAAAGGACGGCATAGGAAAACTTCCCAATGAATCCAATGATGGCAATTTAGGTAAACTATTCAGCAATGAGTCCGGTGCTGATTGTATAGTATTTAACTGATCATTTAGCATTTTTTTCGTTTGTTCAAATAATTTAGTAGGATCTAAGAAATCATCGAACCCACTTTTTTCATTTTGTTCTTTTTGTGCCGCATTTTTAATTTCCAACTCTTTTCTTATTTCTTCATATCTTTTTGCCGTATCATCAATATTAATTTTATCAATTTCTTTTTTAGTTAATTTTAGACTGTCAGGCACTTCGCCACCATTCGCCTGAACAACCGCATAAAATTCAGTAGAGCTTTTGATATCCAGTGCATAGATTGAAGTAGGATATTTCTGTATTAATAAATTATAATAATAGAAAGTGCTATCTTTGTCTTTTATGTGATTCTCAAATGTCCAGCCAATTGTGTAAAGTGATTTTGGAGCTAATGGATTACTTGGGTATTCATTATATATTTTTAGGAATTGTTTGTTCGCATATTCAAAATTTCCATTTATTCTATTACTTGAGCCGGAAGTAAATAACTCTTCGACTGGGTCAATTTTAAATTCTTTGGTAAATCCCAATACCCTTGCTGCTTCGTCTCCGTATTCAGTCCCCATATAATTATTTGCCAACACTTCATACAAAGAATCGGATAACAACGGGTCAGTTGCTTTAATTAACCTCGAATAAGCATACAGAAATCTTGCAGATTTTTGATTACTTTTGGGTGATATTTCGTAACTTAATTTACTATAATAAACAGCCGAATCTTTGTTTTTTAATAATTCGTGAGTTCTACTCATTTCAAATAAATAAGAAGAAGTTTGATAAGCAACAGTATCGTTTGGCATTGCACCTTCTTCAATTTTATTCATCGTTGGTGCAATCCAGACATACCTTTCTTCGAGTTCGGTTATTGCCTTGAATAAGTCTCTTGCAGTATTACTTACAGGAGTTTTGGCGCCCTGAACTCTAACAAAATACTTTGCAGCTTTATTATATTCGTTATTTTGATAATAATCCATACCTCTATCAAAGTAGTAACATTGGATTAAATTATTGCCAATATAAGCTGTGTCAGCAAACTTTTCGGCACTATCTAATTCACTAATTAATTTCTTTTTATTTGAAGAAGAGTCTAAATTTGATTTGATTCTCATACTTTGCAATCTTTCAGCATAAGTAAATCCTTTCCATTCAGTAAATTTGCCATCATTTTCAATATCATCTAAAATATCATTTGCTAAATCAAACTTTTTGAGTCTATTCAAACTTGCTGCTCTATATAATTTAGACTCAAATTTACCCAAATAATCTGGTTTGTAGTTTAATACTTTCGCAAATTCAGATTCTGCTTTTTCGAAATATCCAAGTCTATATAATAATGCAGCCAAATCTAATTGCCATTTAGCTTTCATTTCATTATCACTTGTCTGAGTTATGGCCTGATAATATGGTCTTAATGCACCTTCTAAGTTCTTTTCGTATAGTGATTGTTCTGCTTGTAGTCTAAACGCCTCTGAAAGTATATCATACCTTTTTTTGTACCAAGCAATATCAACAGTTCTCGAAAGCATCATTTTGCCTTGAATAAACTTTCTTTCTATTAATAAAGTTTTTGAATATAATAGATGTGCATCAGGAGACATATCGCCGTCAGGATAAATATCAATCAATTCACCACACTTTACCTGTGAGTTTAGCCACTCTTCTCTATAGAAATAGGTTTTAGCCATCAAGAATAGAGACTTTTGAACATACTCACCTTTTGGAGAAGTGCTAAGTATTTTAGAGCCTTTGATAATTATCGAATCTAATTTGACAACTACTGGCTGTCTTTTGAATTGTTTGATGATAAACTCATCCATAAATGGAGGAGGTCCGTTTGGTACAAAATTTGGATTAAAAATTTCTGGGGTTGGTACAATTACTCTCGGGGTAATTCTTAGTTTTTCATCAAAGTAACCGAACTCGTCTTCGGCTTCATTCATTAACCTATTTGCATTATAATAGGTGTTGAAGTAAGTAGTAAAATCACTAAAAGATGATAATTGGGTACAGGCACTGAGTATAATAGTTAATGAAAAAGTTATAAATATGAAATTTACAACCTTTTTCATTAAATTAATTTTCTCTATAAATTTAATTACATTACCATTTTTTGTGTAATAATTTATAAATTTGGCTTTCGTATTGTATTTTCTGATAAAAGTATATGAATAATATGTCATTAAAAGTACTTTATCTTAAGTAAACGTTAATATTTATATGTTATTTTACTTTTTATATTTATTCATACCATTTACAAATATACATATCTTGTGGATTAATTAGGTATTCATTATTTGGTATAATTCTAAAATTTAGACCTTGCTTACCAGACCTATTAGATTGGATATTATTTTTATAATAATAAATGCTTCCAATATTACTAATATAGTTCAACTCAAGATATTGCAAATCATACATATTACCGTCGGCATCAATCAAACCATTAACTGCTTCCAATTTCACGTCATTTGGATGAAGTCCAGCTAATTCAATCTCAGCCTCGAAAATAATTTCATCACCAAAATTTATCTTCTCCAAATTAGTAGAAGAAATGCTATTAATATTAACTAAACCCCAATTGTATAGGACTTTATCTTTCCATTCTTTATAACCAACAATTGCTTGTGGATTTTGGTCTAATTTATTAAACTCTCTAATCGCATTCACATAATAATTATCTGTATAATTTTTGACCATCCTATTTGAAGAGAATTTGCCACTTATCGTTTCTATACTATTTTTCATATATCTCGCCCAATCATCTGGAATAAGATTACTATTTCTATCATAGAATTTTGGAATGATTGATTTTTCTAAAATATCATACATATATTTAGATTCTCTTTCTGCCAATACTTCATAATCTTCTGACTCTTCTCCATCTCCAATAGGAAATCCATTTTCGCCCGTGTAAGACTCATCCCACCAGCCATCTAACACACTAAAATTAAGAGTACCATTCAGACCTGCTTTCATTCCACTGGTTCCACTTGCTTCCAAAGGTCTAATAGGATTATTTAGCCACACATCACAACCTTTTATCAACATACGGGCTATAATCATATCATAATTTTCTATAAAAATAATGTGTTTCTCAAGTCCGTTTTCTTTGATTTTAGTAATTATGCTTTGTATGCTTTCTTTACCTGCTGTATCATTTGGATGTGCCTTACCAGATATAATTATTTGTACTGGCTTCTCAACATTGAACAATATTGATTTCAGTCTATCTATATCACTGAATAAAAGTGTTGCCCTTTTATAAGTTGCAAATCTTCTTGCAAATCCAATAGTAAGTGCATCTGGATTTAGAAAACTACTTAGATTTAATATTTGTTCAGCAGACAAAGTATGTTTTTGATGTTTGGAGATATAATCTCTAACGAATTGAACTAATTTAGTTCTTCTTCTTTGTTTTTCTCTCCATATTTCTTCGTTTGGTATATTTTGTACTTTTTCCCAAGTATTGTCGTCATCAATGTTATCTCTCCAATTATTGTCCAAATATTTATCAAACAACTCAGCAAATTCTCTTGATAACCAAGTAAGTGTATGAATACCATTTGTAATATGACCAATTGGAATATTCTCTAATGGAAATTTTGACCATAATGAAGACCACATTTTCCTTGATACTTCTCCGTGAAGTTTACTAACTCCATTCCTGTAATTAGTTAAACGAAGCCCAAGTATTGTCATTGAGAAATGGTCGTTATCTTTGGCTTCTCCAATCATACCCAATTTTAATAAATCATCTATTGAAATATGCAATCTATCTACAAAATGTCCGATATATTTTATTATAAGTTCTTTTTTGAATACTTCATTTCCCGCAGGTACTGGAGTGTGGGTTGTAAACAAACTTCCTGCTTTTGTCAAATTCACAGCTGTCCAAAAGTCAATGTTATGGTCTTCCATCAAATACTTTGTTCTTTCCAAAAGTGCAAAAGCAGCGTGACCTTCATTAATATGAAATGCAGAGGCTCTAATTCCCAATGTTCTTAATACCCTTACTCCACCAATTCCCAACACTATTTCTTGTAAAATTCTCGTTTCTCTATTACCACCATAAAGTTGGTCAGTCAATTTTCTGATTTCAGGGTCAGTATTTTTGTTGATATTTGTATCCAATAAATACAACTTAACCCTACCAGCATTTAATTCCCACACTTGAGCAAAAATTGTGATATCAGCAGTTTCGATTTCTATTATTAAATTTTCGCCATTTATTTTTGTGATTTTAAGTGGCATTGAGTAAAAATCATTGTAATTATATATTTCAGTCTGCCAACCGCTTGCATTTATTTTTTGCTTAAAGTATCCTTGTTGGTATAATAATCCAATTGCCACCATTGGCAAACCCAAATCGCTACTACTTTTTAGATGGTCGCCTGATAATATACCCAAACCGCCAGAGTAATTAGGAAAACTTTCGTGTATTCCATATTCAGTAGAAAAATACACTATAGAACCCTTGACATCTGAGTAATTATTTTGATAATATCTATTTTGAGTAAGATATTTATTCAATCTTTCATGTTCAGAATTTACAAATAAAACATATTCTTGGTCATTTGACAACTCCTCTAATCTCTTGATATCAACAGTATTTATCATTAATATTGGATTATGAGTAACTTTATTCCAAAGTTTTGGGTCAATTTTACTAAATATATCTTTCCCATCTCTATCCCAACACCACCAATAGTTATGAGCTATCTCTATTAGATTTTTTAGATTGTCTGGTACTTTTGCTGTAACTATGTACGAAATTTTTGCTTTCATTTTATCTCTTTTTACCCAAAATTACAAACTAAATACATTCATAAATATAGTTATTAATATAGTTGTAATTTCAATAATGATTTAAATTTTTACTGTTTTATTTTCTAAATAATATAATTTTTGATTAAATTATATTCAAAGATAAAGAAAATCAAAATAATAATTATTATAATGAATAAAATTAATAACTGATTTAAATTTAAATTCAATTATTAATGTTATAAATTTCATCTGATAAATTTGTAAAATACAACGAAAAAAAAAGCCCTAATTTTATTTAGAGCTTTTTTTTTATATTTATTTTTTTGATTTTTAATATAAAACAGTAATTTATACCATATTCATCGGCGAAAGTACTCTTTCTAATTCTTCTTTTGTCATCAAGTTGCGTTTCAATACCAAATCATAAATACTACCATTAGTCTCCATAGCTTCTTTTGCAAGGTCAGTACTTGTTTCGTAACCCAAAATAGGGTTCAGTGCAGTAATAATACCAATACTATTTTCGACCATTCTTCTACACACTTCTTCATTGGCTGTGATACCATCAATACATCTGTATTTAAGTGTACTCATACCATTTGCTAATATCTCTGACATCTCAAAAAGTGATTTTGCAATGACTGGTTCCATAACATTTAATTCTAATTGACCAGCCTCGGCAGCTAAAGTAATTGTAATATCAGAGCCAATAACTTGGAATGCAATTTGGTTGACTACCTCTGGGATTACTGGATTAACTTTGCCAGGCATAATTGAAGAGCCTGGTTGCATTGGTGGTAAATTAATTTCATTCAGTCCTGCTCTTGGTCCAGAACTCAATAATCTCAAATCGTTACATATTTTGGATAATTTTATTGCGAGTCTTTTTAGTGCTGAAGAATACATTACAAACACGCCTGTATCTTGAGTAGATTCTACCAGATTTGTTGCCGCATTTATATCGAGTTTCGTTATTTGTCTCAAATGTTCAATAACTTTTATTCGATAAACTGATTTTGCATTCAGTCCAGTACCAATTGCTGTTCCACCCAAATTAACATTTAAGAAGGATTCTACGACTGTAGTAAGTCTTTTTACTTCATCGTTAAGAGTAACAGCATAAGCTTCAAACTCTTGTCCCAAAGTCATCGGTACAGCATCTTGTAATTGAGTTCTACCCATTTTGATTACATTGGCAAATTCACGCCCTTTATTTCTAAAAGAGTCTACCAATTCTGTTAATACATTTATTAACTTATTGTTATTATAAATCACGGCTAATTTTAGTGCTGTAGGATAAACATCATTTGTTGATTGAGACATATTTACGTCTGTGTTTGGACTACAATATTGGTAATTGCCTTTATGAAATCCTAAAATTTCCAAAGCTCTATTAGCGATTACCTCATTAGCATTCATATTTGTTGATGTTCCGGCTCCACCTTGAATTAAATCCACCACAAAATAAATATGGAATCTACCACGAATAATTTCTTGACATGCCTGTACTATTGCATCTTTACGTTTTACATCCAAATCTCCAGTATCACAATTTGCTTCTGCTGCTGCCAACTTTACTTGTGCCAAGGCAATCAATAAATTTGGATATAGATTAATTGGGACACCAGTAATATTAAAATTCTCTAAAGCGCGAAGAGTTTGAATTCCGTAATATGCGTCTTCTGGCACTTCTCTAAAACCTAACAAATCATATTCTAATCTTGTTTTACCAGAAATATACTGACTAACTGTACCGACTGATCTGGTAACTGATTGTCTTACTCTCCTTGAGATTATTCTTGAAATGGTTGATATCAATTTTACAATTAAATTTGGATTTTTTTTCATTATTTCAAAAAAACGTTCTCTTTCTAACGTATATAATTGTACTTCGGTTACTGCTTTTGCAGTTGTTGAGTGTGGGTAATTGTCCATCAAAGAACCTTCGCCCAAAAAGTCGTTTTTGTGATAATAAGTAAGAATATCAAAGTTGCCTTGAATATTTAATCTTAATAATTCGACATCACCTTCAAAAATTAAAAACAATCTTCTTCTTTCAGCATTTTGCTCAAATAAAATGTCATCTTTTTTGTATGTTACAAATTCTAAATGTTCGGATATTTCATATCTTTCATTTTCGGATAAGTCTTTAAACATTTCAAAATTTAATAGAAATTCTTTTAAATCTAATTTATTTAGCATATTTTAATCTTTTTATTTATTCTAATTGTTTTAATAATTTTATTTGAATTTTTAATTTTAGTTATATAACAAAATTAACAAATTAAATCCTTTAATATAAAATTTTATGGTATAAATAAAAAAACCTGATATTCATCAGGCTTTTAAAAATAGTATTTGATTTGCAAAAATTAAAAATAAACATCTTATTTATAGATTTTCATCAACTTTTGATATACTTTATTGTTTGTATCCGAATACTCTACTTTAACAAAATATAACCCGCCAGAAATATTAATTTTATCCAAATTCATACTTATATAATTTGAACTTATTTCACTTGAACTTTGAGAATTATCTGTTTTATTAACTATCTCACCAGTTAAATTATACAACTCAACATTTATTAAATTTAAGTTTTTGGCTGTTGTTATTTCTATATTATTCGCAATTTGTTTTAATTCTATATCATTATTTATATTTTCATCAAAATCAGAAACAGAAGTTATATTTTCATTTTGTAAAATTAATTCGAATTTATTACCAAAGTAATCAACACCATAAATTTGTTTGAATAAATCAAGGTTTGTATTCGCTTTTAATTGCATATATTTTTGATTTAATTTAACAATCAAAAAACCAATAATTTCTGAATTTTGAGAAGTAAAATTGGGGTCAAAAGATGCAACAGCAATATCAACAGAATTATTATTAGAATTGTTATTTTGAAGTTTTATATTTCTTTTATCAATTATAAAATCTGACTCAAATTCAGAGAATGCTCCATTTTTTTGAAATTCTATATCTAAAATCTCCAATTCACCGACATTAGAATTATTATCTATATTTTTTTCTAATTCATAGTTATTAATATCAAGAAAATGATTAATATCCAATTGCATTTGTAGTGCTTTGTATTTTCTATCACTATTTATTTTAATTGGTATTCTTATTTCATTTTCATTAATCATATTCAATAAATTATTTAAATTATTTGAATTATTTTTTATTGAATTTGAATTTCTGATTTCTAAATCATTGTTATCTTTTACAGCAATTCCAGAACTATGCCCATCATCGCCTTTGATTGTACGAGTTTTTGCATCATTCTGAACAACTACTATAGCATCACTAACTGTAATTGAGCCATCTCCATCACAATCAGCATAAGTAGCAAGTTCATTATCCCAGGCTAAAACTAATTGTGGTGTCCACATTGTACTTGGGTTCTTTCTTTTAAATCTACGGAACTTATCAGAAACGGGGTCTAAGGCAGTGAATAAATCTATTTTTGTCCAATCACTCAAATTTACTATTCCATCATTATTAGCATCACCAGGGTAGATATTAATAAAACTATGGATTGTATACGATTGTGTGATTAAAGGCAAAATTATTTCTTTTGCTACACTATCTTTGAATGAAGTAACCAAGGCTTGTAAAAATTCGATATTTAATTTAGAATTATGAACTGCATTCTGTAAAACAGTGAATTCTAATGAAACTATGTTTGGACTATCAAACTCATTTTCTCCGATAGGATTACCAGATAATATTCTTAATTTTAGAGTTGATTCGGTTGCACCGACTGGGTCTGCTGACGGTATAATTAAAATTTTACCATTTTCTCCGAAGTCTCCAATTTTGTAAGATGAAAGTTTGATATTGTTTGAATTATTATATCTAAATTCCAATGCAGCACTATTACAATTTTGCACACTATCTAAATAAATATCAAATTTAAAATTATAACTTGCAGTGATTATCGTATCTCTTGATTTATCAACATCGGTTCGAACAATTCTTATCTTTTGAGAATTTGCGATATTGGTGTAATTATTATGAATAACACTTAAACTAAATACAAATAACAAGACAACTATTTGTTTGCTTGACATAAATTTTAATTTATTTGCTAATTTATTTGCTAAGTTACTTTTTAAGATATTAACTGATTGACTTTCTGATTTAAAACTCATATAGACCTCTTTAGGTAAATAAGATATTATTAGAAAAAGATATTATTAGAAAATTTTATTAGAAATATTTATTATAATTCCATACTACTTATAGTTTGAATATGGTTTGATTATAATCTTATTAGAAATGTGTATAATATTAGCCAGATATTTATAGTTTACATATTATTTACTAAATAAATGCTCAAAAATATTGGAATTTTACTCCTAATAGTCATAAATTATAACAATTTAACTTTCTAATATTTAAGACATCAATTAATATGCCACAGAAAAATAATGAATAACTAATAAGTAATCAAACAACATAAAAATGTAATAAAATATTCACTAAATATTCACTAAATATAATAATAAAAAAAAAGTTTAATTAATTACTTGTTTATTTAATTAAAAATTATATTTTTGCAAAAATTTAATTTGTTAATTATGAAAGATTGTCAATAAAGTTGATGTGTTTTGAAACTTTTATTCAATAATATTGTTTCTAAATTTATTAACGATGAAATAAAAAATAAACAAATTAACAACAAACATTAATAAGAATTAAATAACAAATAAAATAAATCTGTAAGAGGAAATTATGTTTTGGACACCAGAATTAGCAAAAACATTAGAAGACGCTCCTTGGCCTTCAACAAAAGAAGAATTATTAGATTATGCAAATAGAGTTGGTACTCCAATGCAAGTAATTGATAATTTGATGGAATTAGATGATACTGATGAGTTAGTTGAAGGAATGGAAGATTTATGGCCAGAATACGAAGATATGGCTAATGAAGAGTACTTTTATAACGATGACGAAGAAGAGTTGTATTATTAAATCTAAAAATAATTACTATTTATTAGATTTAAATTAATATTAAACATTTTTAAAGCCTTTCAAACGTTTTTCAACTAATTAGTAAAGTAATTAGTTGCGGTTTGATAGGTTTTTTTTATTTTAGCAAATATTTTTATTAATAATATTATTTTAAATATTATTAAGAATACTTTTCTTTAATTCTTATTAATATTATAACAAATTTATTTCATTGATATTCAAAAACAAAAAATATAATAACAACAATATTCCTCATTGGATAAGCTTAAAAAGTATATTAATATTCTTTTCACTATTATTATTTCTAAATATTATTATTTATAATGATGATATTTATTACTTAAAAGCAAATACTATAAAAGTACAGCCTTACAAAGCCATGTTCGACTCTTCTAATTATGAAATAAATAGAATTGTATTCAAAGGTAATATTAGTTACAGTAGTACTGATTTGATGAAAGTAATATCAAATAGACCTTCAGATAGAAGTTTTGTTAGAGATATATTTGAGATGTATTATATTGAAGGCAAAAAGAATATTATCACTCCAAAAACTATTATTAATATCTTGAATAACAATATAGATAGATTAGAATTTGAATTAAGGTATTTGGAAATTCAGAGAGTAAATATTGATATTGAATCTATCAAAAATTTCTATAATCGAAACGGTTGGCATTTGACTAATGTTAATTTTAATTTTTATGGAGATAAAAGCACAAAAGAGAATATTTTAGAATTTGAAATTGAAGAAAATCAAAAATTCAAAATATCATCTTATAAATATTCTGGACTCGAAACAGTTGATAGTTTGATTTTACAGAAAATCGAAACAGCGAAATTTATCAAAGATGGAGATAATTTTAGTGAAATAAACATAATCACCGAAGTAAACAAAATAAATGACATACTTCTTAATAATGGTTATTATTATTCTTATCCCAAAAAGCCAGATGTATTTTTGGATACAGCAAATTACACAGATGTTATTATCATAAATTTTGATGTGGGTAATAGATACAAAGTAGGGCATATAATCTATAAAGACTATCTAAATAAGCAAAATCCTTTAGCTTTTAGATTTAAACAAAAATATGTAGATTTTAAAGAAGATGAATGGGTAAGTCAAGAAAAAATATTTAGAACACAAAGGAATTTAGTAAATCTTAATTTATTTGAAAATGTAATTATTGATACTATTGTAATTCCTGAAAATAAAATTATTGAATTAAGTAACGACTCTAACAAATCTAAAAGTAAAGTAGAAGATATAAATAATCAAAATTTGCCAAATGATTCTTTGATATCTTTTTTGATTACTTCTAAATATAGTAAACAACAAGATTGGGGTATTGCTCCATTTATAAATAAAACTGCGTTTGATGAGTTGGTGAATTTGGGGCTGGAGGGTTCTGTATCTCACAAAAATTGGTGGGGTGCAGCCCAAAACTTCAAGTTTTTCTCAAATGTATCAATTAAAGATATTAATCGTTCTATAAATGACTGGCTGTTATCTGAAGTGATTTACCAAGTCGGGTTTAATTATTCACAGCCATTATTATGGAATTTGGATAATTCCAAAGTTGGGCTTTCATTTACTCCCTCTTTTGCAAGAAGGTCAATCAATAATTTAATAAATATTAGTTCTATTATACTTCCTGTTAGATTTCCAATTTCGTTACCGTCTAAGACTTATTTTAATCAAATTTTAATAGATTTTGATTTCGAGAGACAATTACCTTTGGATAATTTAGTGATTGATACACTGAATAATCAAACCGCTCAATTAAGACAATTTGTCAATCTAAAAGCTTATACAGACTTAGCAGAAAATAAATATAGTCTTACTTCCAATATTATTGGTATTACTTTTTTGGGTGATAGACGTAATAATCCTTTTTCTCCTACAAATGGATATTATACTAATATCTCTTTTGATGGCTGGAATTTCATTTTGGGTCATAGTATATTCGAAGGTTTGTCTAAGTATTATAGATTTCAATTAGCACATTATCAATTTTTTCAATCAGGCGAATTAAATGCTTTTGCTTTCAAAGGTAGAATTGGTGCCACTTATGTATTTGATTTTAATAATAATTATTTACCAATCGAAAAGCAGTTTTTTGCTGGTGGAGCCAATAGTGTGAGAGGTTGGGAATCAAGAAGATTAAGATATACTCAATTAACTGCAACGGACGTACAATCTCCCGAAGTTTATAGAGTTTATCAAGATTTCGTTGGTAGCAAAACAATTATTGAGGGTAGTTTTGAATACAGATATAAGTTCAGCCGACCAAATTATAGAAATGAGTTTTTGGCAGATATGATTGCAAAATCAGGCTTTACTTTCTTTTTAGATTTTGGCAATTCTTTTGGCTGGTATGTAGAAGAAGATAAAACTTCTGTTAATTATTTTGATTATATTACTAAATTAGCTGTTGCTGCTGGAGTTGGGTTTAGATTTGACACACCAGTAGGTCCATTTAGAGTGGATTTTGCACTTCCAATTCAGGGACCAATACCAAATAAACCAGATTTTATTTTTAATAGATATAATGCTATTTCTGATTATAGAATTCATCTTGGCTTAGGTCACGCGTTCTAAGTTAGTTTTAAGAATAATTTCACAATAATTTTAAGAATAATTTACTATATAATTTATTGTGTAATATAATTTGTAATTTTTTGTATAGATTGTTTTTAATTATAAAACTTAAAATTAATTAAATAAAATAAAATGACATTAATTAGATATAATAATCAATAATAAAGGTTATGATTGTAACTTTATGTTATTATTATTGTTATTTGGATAGAAAAATATTTAGTTTTTATAAATTTATTTGAATATTATTACAAATTAATGATTAAAAAATATAATTTTTTTGTAATTTTGTAACTTATAATGGTTTATATTAATAATTATACTATATATCATACTTTTAAATTTAAACTACATATATTAATTAAGTCAATTAATATAAAACTAATAAATCGCAATTGTTGTCAATCTACTGGAAAGTGCTTTGATTTAATACATAGCAATAACTTATAATCTTGGGTGATAAATGTCTGAAAATGAAATCTTAGGAACAAATAGTTCTGAAACTACATCAGAAAGTACAACTTCTGAAAATCAAAACAACATTACAGAAAATCAAGTGGAAACTAAAGTCGAAGCTATTGCTGAAACGGAAGTTGAAACAAATGAAGAAACTAAAGTCGAAGCTATTGCTGAAACGAAAGTTGAATCAAATGAAGAAGCTAAAGTCGAAGCTGTTGCCGAAACGAAAGTTGAAACAAATGAAGAAACTAAAGTCGAAGCTGTTGCTGAAACGGAAGTCGTAAGCAATGAAGCTTACCAAGAAGCTGTATTAAGTAAGCCTGTAATTGTAAAAGATGAGCAACCAACTACTATAGTTGATAATTCTAATAAAGTTGAATTATTAGCGAAACTAACTGAGCTCAAAAATTCAAATACTGCTTTTGATGTTGTAGTAACAGAAAAAACAACTGGTGGACTTAGAGGTTCTTTCGAAGGATATCCAGTATTTATTCCTTTCAAATTATTATCTTCTGGCAAAAACATTGATGATGCCGAATTAATTGCAATGATTGGTAATACAATTCAAGTTAAAGTTGAGAAAGTGCCTACAGAAGACAGTATCTCTCAAAGTGTTGTGGTTAGTAGAAAAGCAGTTTTGGAAGAAAGTTTCTGGCAAAACATTAAGGTTGGCGATAAAATAACTGGTCCAGTTACATCTGTTGCAACTTTTGGTGTTTTCATTGATTTGGGTGGTGTTGAAGGTTTGGTTCATATGTCAAAATTATCTAATCAACACATTAAAGATACTAGTTCTTTTGCCAAAGTTGGTGATGTTTTGACTGCTATGGTAATTGACTTAGATAAATCTAAAAGTAAAGTTGGCTTGAGTATGAAAGAATTGGAACCAAACGCTTGGTTGGGTGCCGAAAATAAATACCCTGTTGGCTCTACTGTAAAAGGAAAAGTTAAAAGAATAGTTGATTTTGGTGCTTACGTAGAATTAGAAACTGGGTTAGATGCTTTGCTTAGAATTAGTGAATTATCTTGGACTAAAAGAATAAGAAAAATGACTGATGTGCTTAAAGTTGGCGAAGAAATTGAAGCAAGTGTATTATCTGTAGTTGAAGAAAAAAGAAATTTAGCTTTAAGTCTAAAACACTTAACTACTAATCCTTGGTTAAGTTATTCTGATAAATTCAATAAAGAAAATGAATATGATGGTGTTGTACTACAAATCAACGACAAAGGTTGTGTTGTAACTGTAGAAAATGAAGTTGACGCATTTATGCCTAAAGGTAGAATGAGAGGAGTTTTAGATAACAATAATATTCCTTATGCAATTGGCGATAGTATCAAGGTAAAAGTAATTGATTTAGTTACTGACCAAGAGTCAATGATCATTGCACCTGTATTGACTGATGAGCAAGCTGCAAATGTAGAAGCTGATAGAGAAAGCAGAAACAATAGAGATGGCGGAGATAGACCACGTAGAAATAGAGAAGATAGAGATTACACTCCAATCGATAAATCTATCATTGCCGGTGGTGGTATGTCTTTTGCTGATTTATTGAGTAACAAAGCACTGAACAATTTGAACAAAGAATAATTTAAACAAAGAGTAAGTAATTTTATTATTTATTTATATATTTTTGAAGGACAGGCATTTTTG